>Ga0325400_1000020_pt1 | contig 82177 bp, 70 predicted proteins | sample PopdelMetagenome_2_FD_205662 | JGI IMG/M metagenome (GOLD analysis project Ga0325400, IMG submission 205662) | Populus deltoides microbial communities from Bellville, Georgia, United States - Xylem-PdKOR-R1 | ecosystem: Host-associated > Plants > Phyllosphere > Stem > Wood/Secondary xylem... | reverse complement strand
CTTTAAGGGTGCCCCGACCCGCCAGACTTGTTTGTTACCGCTTCAACGTCGGAACGTTGCCGCTGCTGATCCCAACGACCTCGCCCGATGGCAGCCGAGCATCGTGGAAGAACCAATAGCCACCTACCTGCTCGACCCTCCAACCAAGTCGAGACGCCGCCGCATAAACGTTTGCCAATGAAGCGTTGGCTTTGATGGAGGAGATGGCTCTCCGTACAGGCCCGCCGTTCCGTCCAATCTTTGTCCCGGTAAAGATGGCTTCGATGAAGGCCTGTCCCTTCAAGGAGTGCACTCGTGGCATCAGAGCGCTCCCCCCATCGAAGATGTAGGCAGCGCAGACAACCACGCTTGTATCGTAGAAGCGGGCCACGCAACTGCGCGTCTTCCAATCAGTACAGGTCGTGGGAATCTACCCGCATTCACCCAGTCATACAGTGTACTGCGTCCTATCCCAAGAAGTTCAGTAAGTTCGGGTCGTCTGATCATTCGTTCCATAGCAGGGTTCCTCTTTCGCCGATCGCCGATGACCGGCAAGGCACTGAATAGTGCCGCGACCAAGGGCGCTGCAATGGCTAGTAAAAGGCAACCCGTTGGAAGACTAGTTAAAACTATTAACTATTAGGAACCGTCTTAATTATTGCGCATCAGCGGCCAGATACGCTGCCCAATCGCGCATTACAGCCCGACGCTTCGCGAACAGGTCGGAACGAGCATACGCTGCCTCTGCTTTGTCTTTGATGACGTGAGCCAAGGCGAACTCGACAACCTCGCGCGGATGGTTGGTCGCCTCCCCGGCCCAATCGCGAAACGATGACCGGAAACCATGGGGAACGGCGGCGATGCCAAGCTCCTTCATCAGCTTAGATAGCGTCATGTCCGACAGCGGCTTGCCCGCCTTGGTGCCGGGGAACACAAGGTCCGAGCCTTCCTGCCGCAACGCCTTGGCCTCATGCAGGATGACAAGGGCACGATCCGACAGCGGAACCCGGTGGACCTTCTTCGCTTTCATGCGATCCGCCGGGACGGTCCACACGGCCTTTTCTAGATCGAACTCACCCCACTTCGCCTCCCGCGTTTCGCCAGATCGGGTAGCAGTTAGCACCAGAAACTCGAATGCGAGCTTAGTGATAGCGCCCGCATCGCTGTTGCGGATCGTCGCCAACGCCGCCCCTACCTGATCGTAGGGCAGTGCCTCCCGATGTTTGACCTTGGACCTATCATGCTTGGGAAGGGCCTTCGTGATGGCGTCGGCGGGATTGTCGGGTCGCCAGCCCTGGGCCATCGCATATTTCAGGACGGAGCCGATCCGCTGCTTAACCCGCCGGGCCGTTTCAGGCTTAGCGTTCCACAGAGGAGTAAGGGCGGCAAGCACGTCCGTACCCGATAGCTGATCGATCCGCTTGGAGCCAAAGAACGGGTAAGCGTAGGTTTCGAGCGTATTGATCCATTGTTGCCCGTGCTTGTCGTTGCGCCATGTAGGCTTCGAAAGGTCGTGGAGCCTTTGCGCCGCCGCCTCGAACGTCAGGATGCCCGTAGAGCGTCGTTTAAGGGCTGTAGGATCCTCACCTGCCCTAGCTTGCTTCCGCTGCTGTAGGGCGGCTTCGCGGGCCTCTGCGAGGCTTACCAACGAAGCTGACCCCAGCCCTATATCCCGTCGCTTGCCATGGATGACGATACGCTGGACCCAACGCTTAGCCCCGTTCGCATCTACTTTGAGGTAAAGTCCGTGCCCATCGCCATAGAAGCCGGGCTCCTTGAGGTTTCGAACGCCGACCGCTGTAAGCCGCTTCTCTTGATGCCGTCCGGCTGGTTTGATGCCACTCATACGCCCTACATAGCGCCCAACATCCTAAACCGGAAGGTGCTGGACGGCGGCGGACTAGATTGGACAAAGTTGCCAACTATGTCGTTGTAAACATTGTGGGGGGCGGTCCGTTCTGGACCGCCCCGGACCATATGACGGCGGACACTCTCTCCGCCAGCGCCCCCGGGTGTCAGAGCGCGCCTTCAAGCCACGCCTTGATCCGGCCCTTCGGCTCGGCACCGACCTTGGTCGCGGCAGGGGTGCCACCCTTGAACAGGATCATGGTCGGGATGCCGCGGACGCCGTAGCGGCCCGGCGCGTCGGGATTGTCGTCGATGTTGAGCTTGGCGATCGTCACCTGTCCGCCGAGCTCGTCGCTGATCTCTTCGAGCGAGGGGCCGATCATCTTGCACGGGCCGCACCATTCCGCCCAGAAATCGACCAGCACGGGGGTGTCGGCGTTGAGCACGTCCGCCTCGAAGCTGGCGTCGGTGATGGTCTTGGTGGCCATGATGTACTCCTTCGTTTCGGACACGCATCTAGGGTGCGGGCGCGGGGCGCTCAACGGCCGGGCGGCTAGCTTTGCTCCGCGCGGGGCAAGGCGGGCTTGTGGCGGGCGAGGAGCTCGGGCGGCAGCGGATGGACGACCGGGCCGGCGGTGTAGACGAGTACGGCCTCCACGCTGCGGCCGGGGAAGACGGCGCGGAGCGCGGAGGCGTAGGCGGCCATCTGCGCGAGTTGGTAGGGCGGAATGTCTTCGACCGTGTGGGGCGGGCGGCGGGTGGTCTTGAAGTCGGCGACCGTCACCCGGTCGCGCTCGACGAGCAAGCGGTCGACGGTGCCCGAGACGACCAGCCCGCCTTCGATCACCGCGGCGACCGGCGCTTCGGCGAGCGCTTCGGGAGCAAACAGCGGCGCGGCCCGCGGGTCGGCCATGACGGCGAGGACGGTGGCCGCGATCGCATCGGCAACGGCAGGGTCCCCTACCCCGCCCGCGGTCAGCAGCCAGCGTCGGGCGGCGGCGGCGCGGTCCGCTGAGACCACGGCGGGGAGGCGCTGAAAGAGCGCATGGACGAGGCGACCGCGTTCGGCGGCGGCGCGCATCTCGGCCGCAGGGGGCGGGTCGGCCGTCTGATCGTCCCCGAGCGCGGAGGGGGCGAGCGGGCGTGGAGGGCGCGCTTCCTCGGGCGGGTTGGTACGGGCCCAGGCGGGGAGCGGTTCGGACTGCCGCACGGGATCCGCCGAGGCGCTGCCGTGAGGGAGCGGAGGCTCGGGGTGGCGGCCGGCGAAGCTGCGGGTCTCGCCCGCGGGTACGCCGAGGTTATCGAGGCCGCGGGCGGCGGCGGCGTACCAGCTCGCCTCCGGGGGAACGCCCTGCGATCGGCTGTTCAGCGCGCCGGCGATCACCAGCTTTTCCTCGGCGCGGGTGGCGGCGACATAGAAGAGGCGCCAGTGCTCGGCACGCTCGCGACGTTCGGTTTGCTCGATCAGGTCCGTCAGCGGGCCGCCCTTCTCCTCGGCGCGGGGGCGGATGATGGGGATGAAGTCGGCAAAGCCGTCGGGTGTCCAGCGGAGGACCGAGCGGGGGGACAGTGACGGATCGAGCGTGGCGTCGGCGAGGATCACCAGCGGCGCCTGGAGTCCCTTGGCCCCGTGTGCAGTCATGACGCGGACGGCGTCGAGCGGGGCGGAGGGATCGCGGACGATGTCGACGTCGCCGCGGTCGAACCAGTCGAGGAAGCGCTGGAGCGAGGGCGTCGTGTTCGCCTCGAACGCGAGCGCGGCGGCGAGCAGTTCCTCGATCGGGTCGCGGGCCTCCGCGCCGAGGCGGCGGAGGAGCTTGCGGCGGCCGTCGAGCGGGCCGGAGAGGGTTTCTTCGAGGAACTGATAGGGCGTGGTGAAGTCGGCGCGGCTGAGCAGGTGGCGCAGGTCGCCCAAGCGGTCGGGACAGGTGGCGAGGAGGTGACGCCAGAGGCTGCCCTTCTCGCGAGGGGCGTGGGTGAGCAGGTCGTCCTGCGTCCAGCCGATCAGGGGAGAGACGAGCAGGCTGGCGAGCGAGAGGTCGTCGTCGGGCTGGAGCACGAAGCGGATCGCGGCGAGCAGGTCCTGGACGCCGAGCGGGGCATTGAGGCGGAGGCGATCGACGCCGGCGACAGGCACCCCTTCCGCATACAGGCGGGCGACGAGCAGAGAGGCGAGTTCGCCGCGGCGCTTGACGAGAATCATCACGTCCTCGGGGCGGAGCGCACGGCCGCGGATCTGGAGCTTCTCGTCGAGCCACGCGCGGACCTGGCGGGCGATGCGGGCGGCGTTTTCGCGCACTGCGTCGTCGATCCAGCCTTCCTCGTCGGCGTCGCTGCCGCCGGCGACGACGGGGGGCCAGAGGATGACCTCGCCGGGGCCGGGGACTTCGCTGGCGTGGGCTTCGAAGTCGGTGCCGAGCCCCTCGTCGCCGGTCTGGGCGATCGCGGCGTCGACGAACTCGAGCACGGGGCGGGTCGAACGGAAGCTGTGGGTGAGCGACAGGCGCTCCATGGGGAGACCGCGCTCGTGCTCGGGCCAGTCCTCGTCGCCCATCGCCAGCCGGGCGCGCTCGCCGAAGCTGACCTCCGCCGCCTGGAAGAAGGCGGGGTCAGTGCCCTGGAAGCCGAAGATCGCCTGCTTGTAGTCGCCGACGGTGAACAGCGTGCGGGTGCCGGGCGCGTGGATGCCGCGGCCGACGAAAAACTCGTCGGCGAGCGCGCGGACGATGCGCCATTGGTGGACGTTGGTGTCCTGCGCCTCGTCGATCAGGACGTGCTCGGTATCGCGGTCGAGCTTGAATCGGACCCATTCGCCGATGCCGGGCTGGTCGAGTAGCGCCACGACAGTACGGATCAGGTCGTCAAAATCGACGGCACCGGCGTGGCGCTTGGCGGCGGCGTAGGCGCGGGCGTAGTCGCGGCCGACCTCCAGCCCGTCGGCGAGCAGGTCGGCGTAGGCGGCGCGGGCGACAGTGGAGAGCAGGTCGCCGCAGGCGGCGTGGAGATCGGTGGCAATGTCGGGATAGTCGGGGTGCTGAGGGGCCTGTCCCTTCGCGAACGAGCGCAGGTCGCCGTCCGCCTTGGCCCAGACGGTGTGGAGGTCGGCGAGGGTGGCCGCCCGGTCCGCCTCGTCCCGTTCGAGCCAGGCGGCGATGGTGGCGGCGCGGGCGAGGCCGCCCTTGGTGGCCCAGAGGCGGTTCATCTCGGCCAGTTCGTGGATCGACTCCTCGTCGAGCGCGGCGCAGCCGTCCGCCAGCGCCTCGGCGATGTCGCCGGTGGGAAGGTCGAGCGCGCGACGGAGCCAGGGCTGGATGCCGGACGGGAGCGCGTCGAGCGCCCCCAATGCGCGGGCGCAGGCGGCGAGGAACTGTTCGGCACCGCCCTCGCCCAGCCGTAAGGAAAGGCGGCCGATGCGGTCGACGGGGGCGGTGCGGCCCTCGCGTTCGGCGTCGGCGAGCATTCCGGCCAGTGCCTCGCGCGCGAGCCCCGCTTCCTCACGCGCGTCGAGCGGGCGAAAGCCGGGGGTCAGCCCCGCCTCGACCGGAAAGGCGGCGAGCAGACCCTGGCAGAATCCGTGGATCGTCTGGATACGCAGGCCGCCGCCGGGCGCGTCGAGCACCTTGGCGAACAGTGTGCGGGCGTACGCCTGGAGCGCCGGCAGAGGGCGTTCCCCGAGCGCGTCGAGGTCACGCGACAGCTCGGGCGCGGGCATCCTGACCCAGGCGGCGAGGCGCGCGTTGATCCGCTGCGCCATCTCCGCCGCCCCCGCCTTGGTGAAGGTGAGACAGAGGATGTGGGCGGGGTCGGTGCCGCGGAGCAGCAGGCGAAAAACGCGGGCGGCGAGCACCTGGGTTTTGCCGGTGCCGGCCGAGGCGGATAGCCAGACATGCGCGTGCGGGTCGCTCGCGGTCGCCTGCGCGCCGGCCAGCACGGGAAGCGGGCGGACGTCAGTCACGGCCATACCATTCGTCGCGGCGCATCAGCTGGTCGTACTCGGCAAAGGGCGCGTATTCAGGGTGGAGCTTGGCCGTGAAGGGCTCGGCACCGGTCAGGTAGGCGCGTGCGGTCTCGGCGAAGTTGGCGGCGGCGGTGGCGGTGAAATCGTCGGTCGGGATCTTGTCGCGCTTGCCGGCGGGATCGACGGGGGTCTCGATGTAGCCGAAGCGGTCGCGCTTCTTGCCGAGCGACCAGTATTCGAAGCCCTGCGCGTCTCCCTTCACCTCCGCGAAGCCGCCGCGTTCGGCGATCAGGCCGAGGAGGCCGAGCTGGAGGCTGAAGCCGGCACGGACGGCAGTCGCGGAGGGTGGCTTGCCGGTCTTGTAGTCGACGATCGCGACGCCGCCGCCGGGCAGCGCGTCGATGCGGTCGTAGCGGCCCGACAGGGTGACGCCGGCGATCTCCACCTGTCCCCTGCCCTCTGCGCTGGCGACGGTGCGACCGGCGGCGGCCATCATTTCGACCTCGGCGGCGATCCAGTCGATTGCCTCGCGCAGGCGCGGCTGCCAGAGGGCGCGGACGAGGGGATGGGTGCGGGCGTCGGCGAGCATCGCCTCCGCGCGGGGACGGAGCGTGCCGGAGGCGCAGCGGTCCTCTCGCCACCAGTGTTCGAGGATGTCGTGGACGGCGGTGCCGCGCCACGCCGCGCTGGGATCGGCGTCGATCGGGTCGAGCGGGTGGAGGCGCAGGATGCGGCGGGCGTAGAAGGCGTAGGGGTCGGCCTTGAGCCGGTCGACCTCGGTCACCGAGATGGCGAGCGGGCGCTGGTCTCGCGTCGGCTCGGGCGCGGGACGGCTGGCGGGTTGGTGCTGGCCGGGGTCGTCGAGCGCGAGCGCCCAACCCTCCACCGCGCGGTCGCGGGGGAAGCGGTCGCCGGCCATCGCCTGGAGCCGGAGCCAGAGGCGCGAGGCCAGCGTCGGCCCGGCGGCGTCGCGGCGGGCGCGAGTGACGAGCACCTCCGGTGCGCCGAGCCCGGCGGCGAAATCGTGCGCGGCGATGCCGATGCGGCGGTCGAGCCCGACCAGCCCGAGCAGCTGGCGGATGCGCGGGGCGAGCCACGGGTCGGGCGCGGGGGTGCCGGGCCAGCTGCCCTCGTTGAGGCCGCCCAGCACGGTGAGGTCGGCGGTCTGGAGCCGCGCCTCGATCAGGCCATAGATGCCGAGGCGCGGATGCTGGCCTTGTTGCGGGCGGACCGCGACTTCGTCGAGCAGGGTGCGGAGGAACGGTGCGACCGAATCGAGAGTGATCGCGTCGGGGCCGTGGGGGGCTTCGGCTTCGAGGTCGGACAAGAGTTCGGCGGCGGCTCGCCCGGCGGGGCCGGCCCAAAGGGGATCGCCGCACAGTGCGTCGGCGGTCTCACGGAGCAGCGCGACGGCGCGGGCGAGTGGAACCGGGCCATTGCCGAACGCCTCACACAGCGGCTGGAGGCAGGTGCGTGCCTCTCCCCACCGTTCGGCGGCGACGCCGCGGAGGTGGTCGTCGAGGCCGGACATGCCGGGCGCCGGGCGGGGTCCGCGGAGCTGGAGGTCGATGTGGCGGACGCCCTCCAGCCAGTCGAACCGGCGGTCGCCGGCGCGGACCAGCGGATGTTTGAGGAGGGCGAGCAAGGCCGGCGGGGCGAGGTCCTGCGCCAGCGCCTCCGCAAGCGCGACGAGCAGCGTGCCCGGCGGCAGGATGCTGAGCGGACGGCCGGCGCTGTCGTCGATGACGATGTTCCAGCGGCGCAGGTGGGTGGCGACGCGGCGGGCAAGCGCGCGATCGGGGGTGACGAGCGCGCCGGTGCGGCCGGGCGTTTCGAGGACGCCGCGCAGGGTGAGCGCAATCGCCTGCGCTTCCTCGGCGGGGGTGGCGAACTCGGCGGCGCGGACGCCCGAGAGGCGGCGGTCGGCTGCGTCGAGGTCGAGCCAGCGGCCGGTCTGGTCGGCGGGGGCGAGCGCGGTGGCGATGGCGCGGCCGCGGGCGGTGTCGCTGTCCGGACCGCCGCGGTCGCGCCAGGGGGCGACCTCGGCGCGGGCGATGCCCATGCGGTCGAGCAGGAGCTTGAGGTGGAACTGCGGGTGGGTTTCGAGCGAGCGTTTTGTGATGTCGGTGGCGGCGTCGGCAACGTGGGGCCCGAGGGCCTGCCATTCGTCGTCCGCCATCTGGAGATCGAGGCCGGCGAAGACGACGCTGCCATTGGGGATAGTGGCGACGGTGCGCAGGAGGCGCGCAACCGCGGGGGCGGGATCGGTGACCCCGGCGGCGCAGGCAAAGGCGGGCGGCGTGGTGTGCCAGCGATCGCCGAGCGCGTCGAGCAACGCGGCGCGGCGGATCGCGGCGTCGGTCATCCCCATGCGGGCGAGTTCGGCCGGCCAGCGGTCAAGCACGACCCGGAATGTGGCGAGCGCGCGGGACCAGTGCTCGGTCAGGTCGGGGCCGAGATCGAGCTCGGCGAGGCGGCGGGGATCGACCTCCTCGACGAGCAACTGATCGAGGGTGCGGGCGAGTTCGCCGGCGAGGCGGATCGCCTCGGCCGGGTCGGCGCGGGCACCCGCGGCGGTACGCTCGGCAGCGACGAGGCGGGCGAGGACCATGCGGCGGCGATAGGGCGGGACCGCGGGCGGCGGCGGGTCGCGGTCCGCAGGGTCGAGCGCGGCGCCGGCGGTCTCCCCCGCCTCCGGATCGCCAAGCGCGACGAGGCGGGGGAGCAGCAGCGCGCCGCCACTGGCGCGGACGAACGCGTCGGTGACGGCGCGGATCGCGCGATTGTTGGGGAGGAGCACGACGCCTCGGGCGAGCGCCATCGGTTCGGGGCCGGCGCGGCGGATCAGCCCGGCGACGAGCGCGTCGGCGAAGGAGCGCGTGAGCGGGATGGCGTGGACGGCGGGGCGCCCCCGATCAGCCATTGGTCAGCAGCGCTTCGGTACGGGGGATCGCGGCGGGGGTGCCGACGTCGAACCACAGGCCCTGGTGGACCTCGCCGAACGCGCGACCCGCCTCGATCGCACGGCTCCAGAACAGGTTGAGCGAGAACGGCCCGTCCGGCCAGTCGGCGATGATCCGCGGGTGGAGGATCTGGATGCCCGAATAGACGAAGGGCGCGGCGGTGCCCGGACGGCGGCGGCCGGTGATGCGACCGTCGGGACCGAGGTGGAAGTCCCCCTGCCCACGGTGGTTGTGCGCGCGGGCATAGGGGATCATCAGGAGGAGCGCGTCCATCGCATTGCCATCCCACCGGTGCGCGAGCTGGCGGATCGAGTCGACCGGGCCGTCGACCCACAGATTGTCGCTGTTGACGACCAGCACCGGATCGGGGCCGAGCAGGTCGCGCGCCTGGACCAGCCCGCCGCCGGTTTCGAGCAGGCGGGCGCGCTCGTCGGAGATGACGATATCCATCTGCGGATAACGGTCGGCGAGGTGCGCCTCCAGCGTGTCGGCGAGATAGTGGACGTTGACCACCGCGCGGGTGACCCCGGCGGCGATCAGGCGGTCGAAGACGTGGTCGATCAGCGGCTTGCCGGCAACCTCGACCAGCGGCTTGGGGCGCGTGGCGGTGAGCGGGCGCATCCGCTTGCCGAGGCCGGCGGCCATCACCATCGCGGTGGTCGGGACGGCGCCGCCCGGATCGGGGCGGAGCGCCAGCAGCCGTGTCACGCCCGTGACCCGGCGAGCAGCAGCGGATCGCCGCGCAACTCGGGGGGCACGTTCTCGTCGAACCAGGCGGCGACGGGGGCGAGCACCGGTTCGGACAGGTCGCGCTCCAGATACGCCCAGACGCGGGGGCACAGGGCGGCATAGTGCGGCTTGGCGTCGCGTCGCCACAGCCGGGTGAAGATGCCGAGGATCTTGGCGTTCCGCTGCGCGCCCAGCACGTGGTAGGCGGCCATGAAGTCGTCCCCTGCCCCGGTTTCGGCAAGGTAGTGGGCGAGCATCGCCTGCTCCAGCTGCGACTCTACATCGCGGCGGGCATCCTGGAGAAGCGACACAAGGTCGTAGGCGGGATGGCCGGCGAGCGCATCCTGGAAGTCGAGCAGCCCGAGCCTGTTCTCGCCGAGCAGCATCAGGTTCTCGGCATGGTAGTCGCGCAGCACGGTGACGGGGTTCGAGGGGGCGGCGCGGTCGAGGACCTTGTCCCAGGCCACGGTGTAGCCGGCGAGGTCGACGTCGAGGCCGAGCGCGGGACAGTACCATTCGACGAACAGCGCCGCCTCGCGCTGGAGGGTATCGCGGTCGTACGCCTCCGGCGTGCCGGCGGGGTGGCGGTGGAGGTCGATCAGCAGGTCGATCGCAAGTTCGTAGAAGGTCTGAACCGCGCCCGGATCGGCGTCCGCCGCCTCGCGCAGGCGGCGGTCGCCGAAGTCTTCGAGCAGGACGAGGCCCGCTTCGAGGTCGCTGGCCAGCACCCGGGGCGCCGCAAAGCCGCGGTCGAGCAGCCATGCAGCGATGACGACGAAGGCGCGCGGGTCCTCATGCGGGGGTGGCGCATCCATCAGCACGGCGGAGCCGCCCTGCCCCACCACGCGGAAATAGCGGCGGAAGGACGCGTCGCCCGCGAGCGGCAGGATGTTCGATCCGGCCCATCCGTGCGCCGCGAGGAAGGAGGCAGCGCCGGGCGGCGGGGTCATGTCGGCCATCGGTTCTCCCAACCGGGCGGCACGGTGGCTGTCAAGCGGCGTGCGCCCGAAGGAGCAGGATCGAGCCGCAGGACCAGCGCGTCGGGCCAGCGCCCCTCCCCCGCCCGTTCGGGCCATTCGATCAGCAGCACCGAGTCATACAGCGCGTCGTCGAGGCCGAGTTCGTCCAGTTCGTCCGGGTCGTCGAGCCGGTACAGGTCGACGTGGAGGACGGGCAGCCTGAGCTCGGGCGGGGCGTAGGGCTGGACGATCGCGAAGGAGGGCGACGGTGCCTCGCCGGCGAGCCCAAGCCCGGCGAGGATGCCGCGGGCGAGGCTGGTCTTCCCCGCGCCCAACTGCCCTTCGAGCAGGATCACGTCGCCGGGACGAAGGCGGTCGGCGAGTGCGCGACCAAAGCGGTCGGTCGCGCCCGCGTCGGAAAAGATCATCGGCGGGGCAGCTCGACGGTGACCAGCGTCCCCTGCCCCGGCTCGGACACCAGCGACACGGTGCCGCCATGCGCCTCGACGAACTGGCGGGCGAGCGGGAGTTCCAGGCCGAGCGCGCGTTCGCCGGTGGCCTTGATCTCGGGTTCGGCGAACCGGTCGAACGCATGGGCAATCGCGGCGGCGTTCATGCCGGGGCCGTTGTCCGACACGATCACGCGCGCGCGGGTGCCGGTGCCGTCCGCGTGAAGCAGGATGCGGCCGCCCTGGGGCGTGGTTTCGACCGCGTGGCGGAGCAGATGCTCGACCGATTCGCGCAGGCGCCTGGGATCGCCGGTGACCCGCCCGGTCGAGCGGGCGATCTCCACCGCGAAGTCGAGCTGGCGGCGGCGGGCGGCAGGGCCGATCGCGTCGGCGGCGGCGCGGGTGACCTGGGCGAGGTCGACGTCGATGCGCTTGAGCTGGGCGTCGGCGTCGTCGCCGCGGGTCAGGTCGAGCACGTCGTCGATCAGGTGGCTCAACCGCTGCACCGATTCGAGGATCGCGTCGACATAGCTGTCGGCCTGGGGCGGCAGCTTGCCGGCATAGCCGCCGTCGAGCATCTCCGCAAACCCGCTGATCGAGGTGAGCGGCGTGCGTAGCTCGTAGCTCATGTTGGCGACGAAGTTTGTCTTGACCCGGTCGGCCGCCTCCAGCGCATCGGCGCGGTCGCGCAGCGCCTGTTCGGCGCGGCGGCTGTCGGTGATGTCGAGCATGGTGAACAGCGCATTGCCGTCCGGCAGCGGCACCGCCGCGAACTCGAAGTGGCGGCCGTCGGCAAAGGCGACCCGGCCGCCGCGCTGCTGGCGCTGGACGGTGGCGGCGCGGACATATTCGGGGATCAGCGCGGCGCGGCTGGGCGCGGACAGGCGCTGGGCGGCGGCGTCGGCGAACGCGTCGACGCGTGGATGGCTTGACAGGAACTCCTCCTCGAAGCCCCACAGCGCGCGGAAGCGGTTGTTCCACAGCTGAAGCCGGCCATCGGCGGCGAAGACGCCCAGCGCCTCGAATAGATTGTCGAAGGTGGCGGTGCGGACGCGGAGCAGCGTATCACGCGCCGAGGCGAGCTGGACCTGTTCGGTGCGGTCCTCGAAGATCAGCAGCAGGCCGCCATCGGGCAGCGGCTGGGCGACGACGCGGATATGCTGGCCGCCGGGCAGGTGCCAGTGTTCCTCCACCGCTTCGGCGCGGGGGACGAACCAGTCGCGGCGCTCGGCCTTCCAGCTGGGGAAGTCGCGGACCTCGGGAACGCGGTTGGCCTCACGCATCCGTTCAATGATGCGGTCGAACTCGGGACGATCGGATAGCCACTCGCTGCGCATCGCGAACAGGCGGCGGAAGGGCTGGTTGCAGAACACCAGCGCGCGGTCGGGGCCGAACTGCGCCACCGCGGCGGACAGGCGGTCGAGCATCGCACGCTGGGCGTCGGCAAAGCGCTTTTCGCGGGTTCGGGCCTGTTCCAGATCCTCGACGTCGATCGCGAAGCCGGCGACCCCGCCGGCGGGGAGCGGCACGTCGTGCAGCTGGAGCATCCGCCGTGCGCCGTCGATGGTGGCGGGGAGCAGTTGCTGGTGCGGGCGACCGGCGTCGCGGGCGGCAGCCGCGCCGGCAAGTGGGCCACCGCGGCCCGACCCCTCGACCAGCTCGAGGCCACGCCCGACCACGTCAGCGGCGTCGCGACCCTCGACAGCGCCGACATAGGCGGAGTTGACCATCGCCAGCTTGAGGTCGGGCGCGCGATACCACATCGGCAGCGGCGCCGCCTCGATCAGGCCGGTCAGCGCGTCGAAAGCGTCGGCGAGCTGGCGACCCTCCGCGGCAAGGCGCGCAATCTCGTCCTGCCCGTCGGTGTCGTCGAACACCCACACCACCACCGCGCCGGTCGCGCCCAGCCCCTCTGGCGCGCGTTCGCCGCGAAGGGCGAGCGTCCGTCCGGCACCGACCGGGCGAAAGGCGCGAGCAAAGGGGCGCGCGGCGCGCTGGGCACCGGCGACATCGCTGGTCAGGATCGCGAGGTCGTGCGCGGACAGCCCGGTGCCGTCGCCAGCGAGTTCGGCGAGGAAGCGCGGGGTGGCGGTGAGGCCGAGCCAGTCGACCAGCCGGAGCGGCAATTCGAGCCGCCCGTCCGCGCGAACGGTCATCGCGAGGGCGGGGCCGGCACGGAGCAGCGCCTCCGACTGCGCCGCTGCGGCACGGGTTGCCCCAGCGGACGCGGCGAGCTTGAGCCCGCGATAGCACAACGCGGCGCTGCCGAGCAGCACGAGCAGCAGCACCGCACCCAGTGCGGTGGCGGTGCCGGCGTCGAGTGTCAGCATGCGGAAAGGTGGGACGTCATCCCGACCCGTCTAGCAAATCCGGGGGCGCGGGGAAGCGGCTTGGCACCCGCACCGACGTGGAGCGGCGCGGGTGCCTGGCGCGATCAATAGCGGTAGTGGTCGGGCTTGAACGGCCCCTCGACCTTCACGCCGATATAGTCCGCCTGCTTCTGGGTGAGCTTGGACAGCTTCACGCCCAGCTTCTCGAGGTGGAGCGCCGCGACCTTCTCGTCGAGATGCTTGGGAAGGACGTAGACCTCGTTCTTGTAGTTCTCGCCCTTGGTGAACAGCTCGATCTGCGCGAGCACCTGGTTGGTGAAGGACGACGACATCACGAACGAGGGGTGGCCGGTCGCGCAGCCCAGGTTCACAAGGCGGCCCTTGGCGAGCACGATGATCTGCTTGCCGTCCGGGAACTTCACGAGGTCGGTGCCGGGCTTCACCTCCGACCATTCGTAGTTCGACAGCGCCGCGATCTGGATCTCCGAGTCGAAGTGGCCGATGTTGCTGACGATCGCCATCGGCTTCATCGCTTTCATGTGGTCGGCGGTGATAACGTCGGCGTTGCCGGTGGCGGTGCAGAAGATGTCGGCGCGGGTCACCGCCTCGTCCATCGTCACCACCTCATAGCCCTCCATCGCCGCCTGGAGCGCGCAGATCGGATCGACCTCGGTCACCAGCACGCGGGCACCACCATTGCGCAAGCTGGCGGCCGAGCCCTTGCCGACGTCGCCGAAGCCGGCGACGCAGGCGACCTTGCCCGCGAGCATCACGTCGGTCGCGCGGCGGATCGCGTCGACCAGCGATTCCTTGCAGCCATAGAGGTTGTCGAACTTGGACTTGGTGACCGAGTCGTTGACGTTGATCGCGGGGAACGGCAGCTCGCCCTTCTTGGCGATCTCGTAGAGGCGGTGGACGCCGGTGGTGGTTTCCTCCGACACGCCCTTCAGTGCCTTGACGGTTTCGGTGAGGTATCCGGGCTTCTTGGTGATAAACGCCTTGACCGAGCGCTGGAATTCGACCTCCTCGTCGTTCTCGGGCTCGCCGAAGCTTGCACCCGCTTCGAGCTTCGCGCCCCACAGCGCGAACATCGTGGCGTCGCCGCCGTCGTCGAGGATGATGTTGGCGGTCCGGCCGTTGCCGTCGTCCCAGTCGAAGATCGAACCGACATAGTCCCAATAGTCGGCCAGCGTCTCGCCCTTGACGGCGAACACCGGGATGCCAGCGGCGGCGATCGCGGCGGCGGCGTGGTCCTGCGTCGAGAAGATGTTGCACGTCGCCCAGCGGACGTCGGCACCGAGTGCGACCAGCGTCTCGATCAGGACCGCGGTCTGGATCGTCATGTGGAGCGAGCCGGTGATGCGCGCGCCCTTGAGCGGCTGCGACGCCCCGAACTCGTCGCGCAGGGACATCAGGCCGGGCATCTCGGTTTCCGCGATGGCGATTTCGGCGCGGCCGAAGTCGGCGAGAGCAATGTCCTTGATGACGTAATCGTGGGTCTGGGCGGCAGATGCGGTGGCCACGGGCGGTCTCCGGGTAAAGGGATCGCGCCGGACGCGGCGCGCTTCGCCGCCCATATAAAGATATCTTTATGTCTGCAACCTCCCCCGCCCGATCAGGCGCGGCCGGCCTGCCCCGACAGCAGCCTCGGATCGACGCCGGCACCGGCATAGGCACGGGTCCAGCGCTCGGCGGCGTCGGTGGCGAACAGCAGCGCGGGGTCGCCGGGAACGTTGAGCCAGCCGGGGCCCGCGAGTTCGCCGTCGAGCTGCTCCTCGCCCCAGCCCGCATAGCCGAGCGCCACCACCCAGCGGGTCGGGCCGCTGCCGTCCGCCAACGCGCGCAGGATGTCGATCGTGCCGGTGAGCGACCAGCGCCCGGCGACGTTGATCGTGTCCTGCCCGCTCCAGTCGCGGCTGTGGAGTACGAAGCCACGGCGCGGCTCGACCGGCCCGCCGAAGTGGACGGGGGCGTTGGCGACACCGGCCGGGTCGATCTCGAACTGGCCGAGGAGGTCGTGGAGGCCGAGCCCGTCGATCGTCGCGCCGACCCCGATCCCGACCGCTCCTTCGGCATCATGCGCGCAGATCGCGATCACCGCACGGGCGAAGCGCGGGTCCGCCATGCCCGGGGTGGCGAGCAGGAACTGGCCGGTAAGGTAGGGCGTATCCATTGCCGGAACATAGGCGCGCGCCCGGCGCTTCGCCACGCGCAAAGGAGATACGGCCAATGACGATCGCGACCGGCGACCCCCTGCCCCAGGCCACGCTGGTCCGGGCGACCCCCGACGGGCCCGACACGGTGGAGGTGCCTGGCTGGTTCGCTGGGCGGACGGTTGCGCTGTTTGCGGTGCCGGGCGCGTTCACCCCGACCTGTTCCGCCCGCCACCTGCCCGGCTTCGTCGAGCAGGCCGAGGCGCTCAGGGCCAAGGGTGTCGACGAGATCGCATGCACCTCCGTCAATGATGCCTTCGTGCTCGCCGCCTGGGCCAAGGCGAGCGGGGCGGAAGGCATCACCATGCTGGCGGATGGCAATGCCGAGTTCGCCCGCGCGCTGGGGTTATCGATCGAGAGCTCGGCTTTCGGGATGGGGACGCGTAGCCGGCGCTACGCAATGCTGGTCGAGGACGGCATGGTACGGCACCTGTTCGTCGACGAGCCGGGCGCGTTCAAGGACAGCTCTGCGGAGAACCTGCTGGCGGCGTTGTAAGAGCATGGTCAGCCGAGGCTGCGTGTCTTGCCAGCGTCACGGCGGGCGCGTAACGATCGGCGATGACACGCGCTGCCCAGATCGTTCAGGACCTCAACCGCCTCTACTCCGCCTCCGTCCAGCGGCTGCGCGCAGCGTTGAACGCATACCTGACCAGCGGCACCCTGCCCCAGCCGGCGATGCGAACGGACGGGTCGTTCGCCTATCCGGAAATCCGGCTCACCTATCGCGGCGAAGCGAGCCGACCCGCGCCGATCCGGTCGTTCGGCCGGCTGGTGTCTCCGGGCGAGTACCGGATCAGCGTCACCAAGCCGGGGCTGTTCGCAGACTATCTGACCGAACAACTCGACCTGTTGATCGAGGACTATGACGTCGAGGTCGAGGCGGTCGAGGGACGGCAGGAGATCCCCTTCCCTTATGTGCTCGACGCCGGCCATGCGCTGAGCCTGGACCAGGTTTCGGCAGCCGAACTCGCGCGCTGGTTCCCCGCGACCGAGCTGGCGTTCATCGGCGACGAGATCGCGGACGGCGTCTGGCAGGCAGGCAGCGGGCGGCCGCTGGCGCTGTTCGATGCGTTGCGCACGGACTTCAGCCTTGCACGGCTGAGGCACTATACCGGCACCCCGCCCGAGCATACGCAGCGGTTCGTGCTGTTCACCAACTACCATCGCTATGTCGATGAGTTCGTGCAATTCGCGGCGTCGCAGCTGGAGCCGGCGGGGGATGGCACGCCGAGCCGCTTCACCGCGCTGTCCGGCGCGGGCGGGGTGATGATCCGGGCGGGGGACGATGCCGCGCGGATCATCTCGGACAGCGCGTGGCGGCGGCACCAGATGCCTGCGTATCACCTGATGGCGGATGACGGGACCGGGATCACGCTGGTCAACATCGGGGTCGGGCCGTCGAACGCCAAGACGATCTGCGACCACCTCGCGGTGATGCGGCCCGAGGCGTGGTTGATGATCGGGCATTGCGGCGGATTGCGTCCGTCGCAGCGGATCGGCGACTACGTACTCGCCCATGCTTATCTGCGCGACGACCATGTCCTCGACGACGTGCTGCCGCCCGAGATCCCGGTGCCTGCGATCGCGGAGGTGCAGGTAGCGATGGCGCGCGCGGCGGAGATCGTCAGCGGGCAGTCGGGCGAGGACCTGAAGCGGCGGCTTCGCACCGGCACGATCGTGACCACCGACGATCGCAACTGGGAGCTGCGCTATTCGGCCTCTGCACTGCGCTTCTCGCTGTCGCGCGCAGTGGGGATCGACATGGAGTCGGCGACGATCGCGGCGCAGGGTTATCGCTTTCGGGTGCCGTACGGGACGCTGCTGTGCGTGTCGGACAAGCCGCTGCATGGCGAACTGAAGCTGCCGGGACAGGCCAACCGCTTCTACGAGCGGGCAATCAGCGAGCATATGCGGATCGGGATCGAAGCGTGCGAGCAATTGCGGCAGGAAGGTGAGCGGCTGCACAGCCGCAAGCTGCGCGCGTTCAACGAGCCGCCGTTCCGCTGAGGTGAACCCCTGAGGGCGTTCGGGCGTTTCAGGCGCTCCTTACGGGAGTATGCTTGATGAAAACCGCCCTTTTCGCCGCGCTGGCGATCGCCACGATCAGCGCGCCGTTCGCCACCGCCCCGGCCGAGGCGCAGCGCCGTGACCGGGAATGGCGCGGTGACGATCGCGACTGGAACCCGAGCGACAGCTATCGCCGCGGCAATTACCGCGAGCGCCGCCTGAACCGCGACGACCAGGTGTATCGCGGGCGTGACGGGCGCGCCTATTGCAAGCGCAACGACGGCACCACCGGGCTGGTGATCGGCGGGCTGGGCGGCGGCGTGCTCGGCAACGTGGTCGGCGGCGGCACGCTCGGCACGCTGCTGGGTGCGGGTGGCGGGGCGCTGCTGGGCCGGAGCATCGACCGCGGCAAGGTGCGCTGCCGCTGATCCGAGGTCAGGCGGGGACCGCGTGTTTCCACCGTCCCCGCTGGCCGCACGACGATGCCTTGGCCGGCATCTCCGCGGTGCACGACCACAGCCCTGCCTTGAGCCGGCAGCGCTGTGGCGTGGCGGGGATGTAGCAGGAACGGCTTGCCGCAGCCATCCGCGCCGCTTGTTCGGTCGCAGTCTGCGCCGCGCGGGTGCGGCTGACGTCGGTGATGACCCAGGCCGTCGAGGCGGCCGCAGGGACGCCGATCAGCAGAGCCGACACAGTGATGGCGAAGCGGATGGCGGTCATGAAGCACCTCGGCTGGGTTGGTGCCACCTTCGCCTGTCCCCGCCGGCCCGTCGCCGACGCTGCGACGGACGATCGACCGGTCAGACCGCGCGGGCGTAGACCACGTCGTCGTGCCAGGTCTCGCCGACCAGGAAGCGGCGTTCGCCGGCGAGGGCAAAACCCTGACGTTCGTAGAAGGCGCGGGCGCGGTTGTTGGTGGCCTTGACGCCGAGCAGCAGCCGGGCGTGGCCGGATGCGCGGGCATCGGCGGTCGCGCGCGTCATCAGTGCCGCGCCGAGGCCTGTGCCGCGGGTGATCGACAGCGCATAAATGCGGCGGAGCTCGACGTCGCCGGGCTGCATGGCGACGGGCAGGTCGGGCGCGGTCAGCACCGTATAGCCGACCGGGGCACCGCCGTCCGGATGCTCCGCGAGAGTCACCGCGCTCAAGGGATCGGCGATCCAGGCGGCGAACACGGCGGGCGCACTCTTCGCGGCAACGTGAGCGACGATGTCGGGACCGGTGAGGACGCCGGCGAACGTTTCGAGGAAGCCGGCGCCGGCGACCAGCGACGCCGCGCCGGCATCCTCGACCGAGGCGCGGCGCAGCGTCCAGGTCATCAGCCGACGATCTCTTCCGGCTGGAAGAAGTACGCGATCTCGGTGGCGGCGTTCTCGTCCGAGTCCGAGCCGTGAACGGTGTTCGCCTCGATCGATTCCGCCAGTTCCTTGCGGATCGTGCCGGCGTCGGCGTTGGCGGGATTGGTCGCGCCCATGATGTCGCGGTTGCGCTTCACCGCGTCCTCGCCTTCGAGCACCTGGACGACGACCGGACCGGAGATCATGAACGTGACCAGGTCGTTGAAGAAGGGGCGCTCGCGGTGGACGGCGTAGAAGCCCTCCGCCTGATCGCGGGTGAGCTGGAGCCGCTTGGACGCGACGACGCGGAGGCCCGCCTCTTCCAGCATCTTCGTCACCGCGCCGGTCAGGTTGCGGCGGGTGGCGTCGGGCTTGATGATCGAAAAGGTACGGTTCGCGGCCATGATGGTCACGGGCTCCTGTTTGGTACGGGTGGAAACGGCGCCGCCCCTAGGCGGATGGGACCGGAATGGCAAGCATCGGGCCGGCTCCTGTTCAGGCCGCCTGATGCCAGCGGCCGTCGTCGTCCTGCTTCCAGTAGCGGCGCTCGACCCCCTCACGGTCGGCGAGCGCCTTCCATGCGGCTCGCGCCTCGGTAATCCGCCCTTCGTCGAAGAAGTGAAAGGCGCGGTCGAAGCCGAGCGCCGCGTCGCGCCAGAGGCCGTCCGCCAGCGCGATGTTGCGGGCGGCGTTGGCGGGGGTGGCGTCGGGGGCGATCAGGATCGGCTGGGCGGTGTCGTCGCCGGTGCCGGCCTGGGCGTGAGGGAGGAAGCTGTCGGGCTTGTACGCCCAAAGCAGGCGGTCGAAGTATTGTCGCTGGCGATCTTCGGCGGCAACGACCAGCAGGCGGGCACCGGTTGCGAGCACCTTTTCAGCGATCGGCGGAAGGACGCGGTCGAGAGGGACGGTAAGGTGGTAGAAGTCGACCTGCATGAACCCGCCTTCCCGTCACCTCACCTTGAACCGAGGTCCCGCTGTTATGGACGCATCGAAGAAGCGGGACTCCGGGTCAAGCCCGGGGTGACGAAGGCCAGCCCTCCAACGCGTCGGCGATGAAGCGGTCGAGAAGGCGGACACCGTAGGCGGTGGCACCCTTGTCGTGGTGGGCACCGGGCTTGTCGGACCAGACCATGCCGGCGATGTCGAGATGTGCCCAGTGGACGCCGTCCTCGACGAAGCGCTGGATGAACTGCGCCGCGGTAATCGAACCGGCCCCGCGCGGGCCGACGTTCTTCATGTCGGCGATGGGGCTGTCGATCAGCTTGTCGTAGGTGGCCGACAGCGGGAAGCGCCAGAGCTTGTCGCCGGTTTCCTCGCCCGCGGTCGCGAGTTGGCCGGCGAGCGTGTCATCGTTGGCGAACAGCCCGCCATATTCGTTGCCGAGGCTGACGATCATCGCGCCGGTCAGGGTGGCGAGGTCGACGATCGTCTTGACGCGATGCGTGCGCTGGACCCAGGTCACGCAATCGGCGAGGACGAGGCGCCCTTCCGCGTCGGTGTTGAGCACCTCGATCGTCTGGCCGGACATCGAGGTCAGGACGTCGCTGGGGCGGGTCGCCGCGCCGTCGGGCATGTTCTCGACGAGGCCGCAGACGCCGATGACGTTGGCGCGCGCCTTTCGCTTCACCAGCGCCAGCATCGCGCCGGCGACCGCGCCCGCGCCGCCCATGTCCCACTTCATGTCCTCCATCCCCGCGCCGGGTTTCAAGGAGATGCCGCCGGTGTCGAAGGTGACGCCCTTGCCCACCAGTGCGACGGCGGGATCGCCCTCCCCTGCTCCCTGCCAGCGGATCGCGAGCAGCCGGGCCTCGCGCGCCGAGCCCAGGCTGACGCCGAGCAGCGCGCCCATGCCGAGCTCGCGCATCGCCGCCTCGTCGAGGACGTCGATGGTCGCCCCACTGCCCTCAAAGGCCTGGCGCACACGCTCGACGAAGGTTTCGGGGTAGAGGATGTTGGGCGGCTCGGTCACGAGCTGGCGAGTCAGCGCCATGCCGTCGGTGACCGCCGACTGCACGCCCCAGGCGGCATCGGTGCCCTCGGGCGCACCGGCGATGGTGAGGGTGGCAAGGCTGGGCTTCTGCGTCTCGGGAAGCCTGGTGCGGTACTGGTCGTAGCGCCAAGCGCGCTGGCTGGCAGTGGCGGCGAAGCGGGCGATCGCCTCGGGCGTAGCGGTCGCGCCGGAAAGCTCGAATGTGACACCGGTGACGCCCGAGGTGAGCAGCCGGGCGACCAGCGCGCCGCCGGCCTTGCCCCAGTCCGCGGGTGCGCCGTCGCCGACGCCGAGCAGCAGGACCTGGCGGACACCGCCATCGGCGGGCACGAACACCTCGACGACGCTGCCCGCCTCGCCGGTGAAGCGGCCCGCGGCGGCGGCCGCGATCGCCAGTGCGGCCCCGTCGAGCGAACCCCAGTTGATCGCCCCCACCCCATCCTTCGCCACCGGCAGGGCGAGCGCGTCGGCTGAGGCGGCGGGAGCAGCGGCGAACTGGATCTGCATGGACGGTCCTTGGTCTGTAAATACCTTGCCGACATAGGCCGATGCGGGCCGAGGGCAAGCACGGGCGTTGCAGCGACGCGGGTGCAGTGCGATAGGCGACGCGGCTCCGGGCGTCGGGGCTGCCGACGGGCAAAGGGGAAGTGGGTGCTGCGTTTCGGGCTGCTCGTCGGGTGCGCGCTGATCGGGCTCGCCGCGCCTGCGCTGGCGCAGGACCTTCAGGACCGGCCCGCAGCGACCCCGCCGCCCGCGTGGGACGGTACCGCCCCTACTGGCGCGGATGCAGGCGAGCCGACTGCGGCGGACCAGATCCGGTTCAGCGCCGACAACCTTGAATATGACTACGAGGACGACATCGTCACCGCCACCGGCGAGGTGCGGCTGACCCGCGAAGGCGAGCGGCTGCGCGCGGACAAGGTCGTGTGGAACCGCAAGACCGGCAAGGTCAACGCCACGGGCAACGTTGCGGTCGCCAACCCGCAGGGCGACGTCGCCTATGGCGATGCGATCGAGCTGACCGACACGTTGAAGGACGGCGTCGTCGACAACATGCTGGTAGTGCTGGAGCGGGGCGGCCGGATCGCGGCGCGGCGCGGCACGCGCGAGGCGGACGGCACCGTGGCGCTGGAGCGGGCAGCCTATTCGCCCTGCGCGGTCGTCGACTCCGCCGGCTGTCCCAAGGAGCCGACCTGGAAGATCACCGCGGTCAGCGTGACCTACCGCCCCGATCGCGAGCGCGTCTACTACAGCGGCGCGGAAATCAACCTGTTCGGGCTGACCCTGCCGCTGCCCTCCTTCTCGCACCCCGTGGGGGGCAGCGCGTCGAGCGGGGTGCTGGCGCCGGACTCGGGGTACAGCCGGGTCAACGGGCTGGAGCTCGCTGTTCCCTATTACTGGAAGCTTGCGCCCAATCGCGCGCTGACTGTGACCCCTCACGTCTACACCAGCGTGCTGCCGATGGTGCAGGCGGACTATGCGCAGCTGGGGACGACCGGCGCGTTCCGGGTGACGGGTTACCTTACGGAGAGCCGGCGGTCGGACGACCTGCAGACGGTCAACCCGACCGACACCAGTAACGCGCTTCGCGGTTACCTCGACGCGGTGGCGCGGTACCAGTTCGGGCCGGAGTGGAGCGTCGCCGGGTCGGCGCGGTTGACCACGGACCGAACCTTCCTGCGCCGCTACGACATCTCGCGCGATGACCGGCTGCGCACCACCGCGACGGTGCAGCATATCGATGCAAACAGCTATTTCGGGATCACCGGCTGGTACGTCCAGACGCTCCGGGTCAACGACCGGCAGGGGCTGCAACCGCTGGCGCTGCCCGAGATCGACTATCGCCGGCGTTTCGCGGACGGGGTGGCCGGCGGCAGGTTCGAGTTGCAGCTCAATACGCTGGCGCTCGACCGGAGTGCCGGGCAGGACACCCAGCGCGCGTTCGCCTCGCTGCGCTGGGACCTGCGTAAGCTGACCCGATGGGGGCAGGAGCTGACGCTGACGGGCTATGCGCGCGCCGACGCCTACAATACCGACGCCGATCCGACAACGCCGCTGGTGTATCGCGGAGTGGACGGGTTTCAGGGACGCGGGATCGCGGCGGTCGCGGCGGACCTGCGCTGGCCATTCGTTGGCGAGGCGTTCGGAGGCGTCCAGCGCATCACGCCGCGACTCCAGATCGTTGCGGCACCCCGGCTCAAGAATCTCGACGTGCCCAACGAGGACGCGCGGGCGGTCGACCTGGAGGACACTAACCTGTTCGCGCTCAACCGCTTCCCCGGATACGACCGGTTCGAGGATTCGAGCCGAGCGACCTATGGCGGCGAATATGCGCTGACGCTGCCCGGCTTCACACTTAACGCGGTGATCGGGCAGAGTTATCGCCTGTCGGCGCGCGAGACGATCCTGTACGACGGCACCGGGCTCGCCGACCGGTTCTCCGACATCGTCGGGCGGACCGAGCTGCGCTTTCGCGACTTCGTGTCGCTGACCCACCGATACCGGCTGGACAAGGACAGCCTGGGTTCGCGGCGCAACGAGATAGACGCAACGATCGGGTCGCGCGCGACATACGTTCAGGTCGGCTATCTCAGGCTCAACCGCAACATCCTGCCCTCGATCGAGGATCTGCAGGATCGCGAGGAGCTGCGCGCGGCGGGGCGGGTGCAGTTCGCGCGGTTCTGGTCCGCCTTCGCCTCCAGCGTCATCGACCTGACCAATGCGTCGGAGGACCCGCTCTCGCTGTCGGACGGGTTTGCGCCGATCCGGCACCGGGTGGGCGTCCAGTATGAGGACGACTGCATCCGCATGGGGCTGACCTGGCGGCGGGACTATCAGGTGATCGGCGATGCGCGGCGGGGCAACAGCTTCCTGTTGACGCTGGCCCTCACCAATCTCGGGCGCTAAGCCCCCGTTCAGCCATGTTTGCCCAGTAGGAACAGTGTTAACCGGGCCGGTGCGGCCGGATGAGGTGTGGGACCAGGATGAGCTTTTTTCGACAGTCGGCGACCGCGATAGTGCTGGCCGGCCTTGCCGCCGCTGCTGCCGCGCAGACGGTGCCCGATCAGAGCGTGCCGCAGACCGGCGGGCTGGATATCCCGGAGAACCTCCAGATCTTCGGCAAGCTCGATCCCAATGTCCGCAAGCCCACCGCGATCGTCAACGACACCGTCATCACCGGCACCGATGTCGACCAGCGGGTGGCGCTGATCGCGCTGGCCAACAGCGTGCCGATCAAGGAACTCAAGGACGAGGAACGTGACCGGCTGCGCGTGCAGGTGCTGCGCCAGCTGATCGACGAGACGCTGCAGGTGCAGGAGGCCAAGACCGCCGAGGTGGAGATCACCAAGGCGGAGATGGACCAGAGCTTCGAGCAGATCGCCCGCCGCAACTTCCAGAAGACTCCCGCTCAGATGACGGTGGCGTTGCGCGAGGCGGGGACGTCCGAGCGCTCGCTCCGGCGGCAGATCGAGGCGGAGCTCGCCTGGTCGCGCTATCTGCGCCGGCGGGTGGAGCCGCTGGTCAATGTCGGCGACGCTGAGGTCAAGGCGATCCTGGACCGGTTGCAGCAGGCGCGCGGCACCGACGAATATGCCCTTCACGAAATCTACCTCAATGCGCCGCAGGGCAACGAGCAGCAGGCTTACGCCAATGCCCGCCAGCTGATCGCCGAGATCCAGAAGGGGCAGAGGCCGTTCGACTATTTTGCGCGCCAGTTCTCGGAGTCGACGACGCGCTCGACCGGGGGTGACCTGGGCTGGATCCGGCTGTCCACCCTGCCCGTTCCGCTGGCCGAGGCAGCGAAGTCGATGGACGTCGGGCAGGTGGCGGGGCCGGTCGAGACGCCGGGCGGTTTTTCGATCCTGTATTTGACGGACAAGCGACAGGTGGGCGTCGCCGACCCGCGCGACGCGAAGCTCAGCCTCAAGCAGCTGACCCTGCGGTTCCCGGCCAAGGTGACCGAGGCGGACGCCTCCGCCCGCGCGGCCGCGTTCGGCAAGTCGGTCCAGGCGATCAAGGGCTGCGGCTCCGTCGAGAAGATCGCGGGCGGTATCGGCGCGGAAGTGGTGGACAACGACAGCGTCCGCATCCGCGACCTGCCCGCACCGCTGCAGGAGATCATGCTCAAGCTCCAGGTCGGCGAAGCGTCGCCGCCGTTCGGTTCGGCCGAGCAGGGTGTCCGGTCGCTGGTGCTGTGCGGGCGCGACGACCCGACCGGGCCATCGCTGCCCAGCGCCAATGCGGTGCAGACCCAGGTGGAGCAGCAGCGCGTCAACCTGCGCGCCCAGCAGAAGCTGCGTGACCTGAGGCGTGACGCGGTGGTGGAATATCGGTGATCGCCCCGCTCGCGGTCTCGATGGGCGATCCCGCCGGGATCGGGCCCGAGGTGATCGCCAAGGCGTGGGATGCGCGGGATAGCCATGACCTGCCGCCGTTCGTGGCTGTGGGAGATGTGCGAGCGGTGGCGCGCGTCTGGGGCGGGCCGGTCGCGCGGGTCGATACCATGGCCGCCGCCGCCGCGGCGTTCGCGACCGCGCTGCCGGTGCTGAGCGTCGAGGATGCGGGTGAGATCGTGCCGGGCGCGCCGGACACCGATGGCGCGCGCTGTGCTTTGCACTCGCTGGAGCTGGCGGTCGGGTTGGCGCGCGAGGGCGCGGCGTCCGCGCTGGTGACGGGGCCGGTGAGCAAGGCGCAGCTCTACGGGGTCGGCTTCATCCATCCGGGGCAGACCGAGTTCGTCGCCGAGCGGTGCGGCGTGGCGCGCGACAATGCGGTGATGATGCTGGCGGGGCCGACCCTGCGCGTCGTGCCGATCACGACGCATGTCCCGCTGGCGGCGGTGCCGGGGTCGCTGACGATCGAGCTGATCGTCGCCAAGGCGCGGGCGACCGCGCGGGGGCTGCAGCGCAATTTCGGGATCGAGGCGCCGCGGCTCGCCTTTGCCGGGCTCAACCCCCATGCCGGGGAGGGCGGCGCGCTCGGGCGGGAGGAGATCGAGGTGATCGAGCCGGCGATCGCCCTGCTGCGCGATGAGGGCATCGACGCGACGGGGCCGTTCGCGGCGGATACGCTGTTCCACCCGCGGGCACGCGCCACCTATGACGTGGTGCTGTGTCCGTATCACGACCAGGCGCTGGTGCCGTTGAAGACGCTGCATTTCGACGAGGGCGTCAACATGACGCTGGGGCTGCCGATCGTGCGCACCGCGCCCGACCATGGCACCGCATTCGGGATCGCCGGGAGGGGCGTGGCGGAGCCGGGGGCGACGATCGCGGCGATCCGGATGGCGGGCGAGGCGGCGCGCGCGCGGGCTGCATGATCGAGCCGTTGGTGGCTTTGCCCCCGCTGCGCGAGGTGGTGCAGCGGCATGGGCTGTCCGCGTCCAAGGCGCTGGGGCAGAACTTCCTGTTCGACAGGCAACTGCTGGCGCGGATCGCGGCGGTCCCGGGGGACCTGCATGATCTGCCGGTGCTGGAAGTCGGGCCGGGCCCGGGCGGGCTGACGCGGGCGTTGTTGCTGGCGGGGGCGCGGGTGACCGCGATCGAGCGCGACCGGCGATGCCTGCCGGCGCTCGCCGAGCTCGAGGCGGCGTTCCCAGGGCGGCTCAGGGTGATCGAGGGCGATGCGCTGGCGGTCGATGCGCGGGCGCTGTTCGATGCCGCGCCGGCGATCGTCTCCAACCTGCCGTACAATGTCGGCACCGCGCTGACGGTGGGGTGGCTGTCGGCAGAGTGGCGGCCGTGGTGGCGCTCGTGCACGCTGATGTTCCAGAAGGAGGTGGCGGAGCGGATCGTCGCCGGGCCGGGGGGTGGCACCTATGGCCGGCTGGCGGTGCTGGCGCAGTGGCGATCGACGGCGCGGATCGCGATGCCGGTGCACCGGTCGGCCTTTACCCCGCCGCCCAAGGTGATGTCGGCGGTGGTGCAGATCGAGCCTGCAGAGGCGCCGGCGGGCGTGCGTTTCCAGACGCTGGAGCGGGTGACCGCGGCGGCGTTCGGGCAGCGGCGCAAGATGCTGCGGCAGTCGTTGAAGGGGGTGCCGGGGGCGGAGGCCGCGATGGTTGCGGTGGAGGTGGACCCGACCCGGCGGGCGGAGACGTTGTCGGTCGACGAGTTCGTGGCGTTGGCGCGGGCGATGGACGGCACGCCCTCATCTCTTCCGCACCCCGGACATGTTCCGGGGTCCAATTAGCGGCAGGTGACGGCGCGCGACTTTGGAGCTCTGAGCTGGCGGCGAGCTGGACCCCGGCACAAGGCCGGGGTGACGGGAGTTACGGATTGCCCTGCTTGGTCGGGGTGACCGCGGCGGTGGTGACCGGGGGGCCTTTGGCGATCGCGGCGGCGAGGCGGGTGGCGTCGGGGCAGTCGCCCTTGCACAGCGTCTTGATGCGGGACAGGTTGGCGCGGGCGAGGTTGACCGCGCCCTTGGCGACCATCGCCTCCCCCTGCCCGCGCAGCGCGGCGGTGTCGTCGGGCTGGAGCAGCAGCGCCTCGCGGTAGAGGCGGAGCGACTTGCCGGGCAGGTCGCGGGCCTCGGCGATCTCGGCGAGGGTGACGAACGCGCCGCGATTGCGGGGATCGACGGCGACCGCGGTTTCCAGCGTGTCGGTGGCGGCGTCGAGGTTGCCCGCGGCCTTTTGCGCGCGGCCCTCGGCGAGGAGCTGCATCGAGCGGGGATCGATCTGCGCCTCGGGCCGCTGGCCGGACAGGCTGGTGGCGACGCTCACCACGGCCAGGCCGGCGGCGAGGGCGAGCGAGGACAGGCGCATGAACATCTCCAGCCGGGGCACGGGTGCGATTGCTATCACGGGGCGCGGAGCCGTGCGACAAAAAAGCCGTCGCTGCCGTCGCTTGCCGGGTCGAGCCGCCAGCCGGGCCCGTGGGCGCGGCCGAGGGGGAGCGACAGGGGTTCGGCGATCCAGCCGGGATGATCGCCAAGGAAGCGGTCGACCTGTCCCCTGCCCTCCTCGTCGAGCAGCGAGCAGACGATGTGGACCAGCGCGCCGCCGGGCCGGACCAGCGCCGCGCCGATGCGGAGCAGGTGCGCCTGGGTCTCGACGAGGCGCGACAGGCGCTCAGGGGTGAGCCGCCAGCGCGCCTCCGGGTTGCGACGCCACGTGCCGGTGCCCGAGCAGGGCGCGTCGACCAGCACCGCGTCGGCGCGGCCGGCGACGTCGGTCAGGGCTTCCGCCTCTCGCGCCGGGTCGAGCAGGCGGGGTTGGGCGATCGTCATCCCTGCCCGCTCGGCGCGCGGTGGCAGGCGGCGGAGGCGGGCGCGGTCGGTGTCGCAGGCGAGGATCGCGCCCCGGTCGGCCATGGCGGCGGCGAGCGCGAGGGTCTTGCCGCCGGCCCCGGCGCAGAGGTCCACCACCGCCATGCCGGGCTGTGCCCCGAGCGCGAGGGTGACCGCCTGACTGCCGGCGTCCTGCACCTCGATCGCCCCGGCCTGCCAGAGCGGGTGCTGTTCCAGCGCAGTGCCGGCGGAAAGGCGGAGGGCGTGGGGGAGGCCGGGGATCGGCTCGGCTTCGGGCAGGTCGGCGCGGACCTGTTCGGGGGTGGCGCGCAGGGCGTTGACGCGGATGTCGAGCGGGGCGCGGGCGACCAGCGCTTGCGTGGCGACGTCGTCGAGCCGTTCGAGCAGCCAGCCGGGCGCTATGCCGGGCGCGGCGTGCGGCTCGTCGGGGGCGATCGGGGCAGGGCCGTGGGGGGAGCCGTCGAAGGTCGCGGCCAGCGCCGGGTCGGACGCGGCGAGGAGGAGCAGCGCGGCGCGGCCGTTCCGTGGCGCTTCGCCGCAGGCGCGGATCGCGGCGAAGACGAGCTCGCGGACGGCGCGGCGGTCCTTCGACCCGGCGTAGCGGCGGGTGGCGAAGTAGCGCTGGACGATCGTGTCGCCGGCCGCGCCGCCTTCGCGCGCGGCGGTGGCGATGGCGTCGACGAGCTCGATCGCGGCCTGGGTGCGGGCGGATGGGGTCATCGGAAGGTCAGCGAAGGTCGCGGGGAGTGGGGTGTTTGGGGCGGAAGGTCAGTGAAGGTCGCGGGGTCGGGGGTGTTTTGCGTCGGCTGGGTTGGTCGCGGGGTGGTGAAGGACGGTACTTCGGTAAATGCGAGGCGAATGGGAGAGTGTGGCATCGCCACGGCTGTATCGGAGTCGGTGCGTGTAGGACAGCGGAATGGCTGGCTGCCCTGCCCTTGTGCCTCCGCAAAGGCGGAGGCCCGGACTGGGAGTGGAAGCACATGGGAGGTGTAGCGCTAGCAGGGCACGATGGCAGGCGGTTGCGCTCGTTGCGCCGTGGACCCCGGAACAGGTCCGGGGTTACGGTGGGGGTGAGTGGTGGAACTGATCGCGGGCGACCCCAGCTTTCGCTGGGGTGACGGAGGTGGTTCGGGTCAGCGTGTCGGGTAGTTCGGGGCCTCGCGGGTGATGGTCACGTCATGGACGTGGCTTTCCTTCAGGCCCGCGCCGGTGATGCGGACGAAGCTCGCCCGTTCGCGCAGGGCGGGGAGCGTGGCGGAGCCGGTGTAGCCCATCGCCGCCTTGATGCCGCCGACGAGCTGGTGGATCACCTCTCGCGCGGGGCCCTTGTAGGCGACCTGGCCCTCGATCCCCTCGGGGACGAGCTTGAGCTGGTCGCGGACCTCGCCCTGGAAATAGCGGTCGGCCGAGCCGCGGCCCATCGCGCCGAGCGAGCCCATGCCGCGGTAGGATTTGTACGCGCGGCCCTGATACAGGAAGGTTTCGCCGGGCGCTTCCTCCGTCCCTGCGAGCAGCGAGCCGACCATGCAGGTCGAGGCGCCGGCGGCGAGTGCCTTGGCGAGGTCGCCCGAGGTGCGCAGGCCGCCATCGGCGATGACGGGAACGCCTTGCTTCCACGCGGCCTCCGCGCAGTCCATCACCGCGGTGAGCTGGGGGACGCCGACGCCGGCGACGACGCGGGTGGTGCAGATCGAGCCGGGGCCGATCCCGACCTTGATCCCGTCCGCCCCCGCGCCGATCAGCGCGCGCGCGGCCTCTGCGGTGGCGACGTTGCCGGCGACGACCTGGACCGAGTTGGACAGCGCCTTGACGCGTTCGACCGCGAGGGCGACGTCGCGGTTGTGGCCGTGGGCGGTGTCGATGACGACGAGGTCGCATTCGGCGTCGACCAGCGCCTCGGTCCGCGCGAAGCCCTTGTCGCCGACGGTGGTGGCGGCGGCGACGCGGAGGCGGCCGGCGGCGTCCTTGGTCGCGTCGGGGTAGGTCACCGCCTTTTCGATGTCCTTGACGGTGATAAGGCCGACGCAGCGATAGGCGTCGTCGACGACCAGCAGCTTCTCGATCCGGCGCTGGTGGAGAAGGCGGCGCGCCTCGTCCTGCCCGACCCCGGCGGAGACGGTGGCGAGGTTGTCGCGGGTCATCAGCTCGGCGACGGGCTGTCCGGGGTTGGCGGCGAAGCGGACGTCGCGGTTGGTCAGGATGCCGACCAGCTTGCCATCATACTCGACCACGGGAATGCCGCTGATCCGGTGCTGGGTCATCAGCGCCTGCGCCTCGGCGAGGGTGGCGGTGGGGGCGATGGTGATCGGGTTGACGACCATGCCGCTCTCGAACCGCTTGACCTGGCGGACGGCGGCGACCTGTTCGTCCTGGGTCAGGTTGCGGTGGAGCACGCCCATGCCGCCGAGCTGCGCCATGACGATCGCCATGTCCGCCTCGGTCACGGTGTCCATCGCGGCGGACATGATCGGGATGTTGAGCGCGATGCCGCGGGTCACCTGCGTCCGCGTGTCGGCGGCGCTCGGCAGCACGGCGGACTCGGCCGGGACCAGCAGCACGTCGTCGAAGGTGAGGCCGAGGCGGATGTCCATGGGGTGCCGAATCCTGCGGGGGTGAGCAAGTGGCGGGCCATGTAACCGTGGCCGCGGGAAAGCGCCAGCCACGGGCAGCTACTCTCGATTTCGCTTGGGGCGGCGGCTGCGGTCGTTATGCTGGGGCAACACACTGGAGGGAACCCATGGGTCTTGCCGTCGCCGCGCTCGCCGTCCTGCTGGTGCTCCTGTACCTGCTCACTAGCATCAAGATCGTGCGCCAGGGATACCAGTACACGATCGAGCATTTCGGGCGGTTCACCACCGTCGCCCGGCCGGGGTTCAATTTCTATCCGGCGTTTTTCTATCGCGTCGGCCGCAAGGTGAATATGATGGAGCAGGTGATCGACATCCCGGGGCAGGAGATCATCACCAAAGACAATGCAATCGTCTCCACGGACGGCGTGGTGTTCTTTCAGGTGCTCGATTCGGCCAAGGCCGCGTACGAGGTGTCGGACCTGTATGTCGCGCTGTTGCAGCTGACGACGACCAACCTGCGCACGGTGATGGGGTCGATGGACCTCGATGAGACGCTGTCGAAGCGCGACGAGATCAATGCGCGGCTGCTGTCGGTCGTCGACCATGCGACGGTGCCGTGGGGTGTGAAGATCACCCGCGTCGAGATCAAGGACATCCGCCCGCCCGCCGACATCGTGTCCGCGATGGGCCGGCAGATGAAGGCGGAGCGCGAGAAGCGGGCCAACATCCTAGAGGCGGAGGGCACGCGCGCGTCCGAGATCCTGCGCGCCGAGGGGCAGAAGCAGGCGCGCATCCTGGAGGCGGAAGGGCGGCGCGAGTCGGCGTTCCGGGATTCGGAGGCGCGCGAGCGGGCGGCGGAGGCGGAGGCCAAGGCGACGCAGGTCGTGTCGGACGCGATCGAGACCGGGGGCGTGCAGGCGATCAACTATTTCATCGCGCAGAAATATGTCGAGGCGGTGGGCAAATTCGCGACCAGCCCCAATGCCAAGACGATCCTGTTCCCGGTCGAGGCGACCCAGCTGATCGGGACTTTGGGCGGGATCGGCGAACTGGCCAAGGAAGCGCTCGGCGGGAGCGGCAAGGGTGCGCAGGCCGCGCCGACGCGGGCGCAGGTCGGCCAGGAGCAGCGGGCGGCGCTGCCCCCCGGCGTAGTGGGCGTGCCGCCGGTGCGCACGGGCGGGTGATGCCGGGCGGGATGGATACCCCTGTCCTGTGGCTCGCACTGGCGCTGGTGCTGGGTGGAGCGGAGCTGCTGGTCCCGGGAGTGTTCCTGATCTTCCTGGCCATCGCGGCGGCGGTGACGGCGGCGATCGGCTGGGCGGTGCCGGGGTTGCCGCTGGGGGCGGAACTGGCCGCGTTCGGGGTTTGGAGCGTGGTGGCGGTGCTGGTCGGGCGGCGGTGGTATCGCGACTATCCGGTGGGCAGCGAGGATGCGCTGCTCAACGACCGGACCGCGCGGATGATCGGGCAGGTGGTGGTCGTGGAGGAGGCGATCGTCGGTGGACGCGGGCGGGTGCGCGTGGGCGATGGCGCATGGCCGGCAACAGGGGTGGACCTGCCGGTCGGTGCGCGGGGGCGGGTCGCGGCGGTCGAGGGCGGGGTGCTGATGGTGGAGGAGGTCGATCCTCCCCGGCACGGGGAGGTAACAGCCGAAGGGTGACGGAGAGGCGGTGCCGCAAGCACATCGCCTGCGGCACCGCCCCTCCACCAGCTTCGCTGGTCCCCCTCCCCGCAAACGGGGAGGATCGAAGCTTAGGCCGGTTGCGTCACTTTCGGGGCGGCGTCGAGGACGCCCTGGTCGACTCCGTCGGCGAACTGGGCGAAATTGGCGGCGAACAGATCGACCAGTTTCGCTGCGGTCGCGTCGTAGGCGGCCTTGTCGGCCCAGGTCTGCCGCGGGTCCAGGATCGCGGTTTCGACGCCGGGAACCGTCACGGGAACGTCGAAGCCGAAATTGGGGTCAGTGCGGAAGCTCGCGTCGGCGAGGCTGCCGTCGAGGGCGGCCGATAGCAGCGCGCGGGTCGCCTTGATCGGCATCCGGCTGCCAACGCCATACTTGCCGCCGGTCCAGCCGGTGTTGACCAGCCAGCACTGCACCCCGCCACGCGCGATCCGCTCCTTCAGCAGGTTGCCGTAGACGGAGGGGTGGCGCGGCATGAACGGCGCGCCGAAGCAGGTCGAGAAGGTGGCGTCGGGCTCGGTCACCCCGATCTCCGTCCCGGCGACGCGCGCGGTGTAGCCCGACAGGAAATGGTACATCGCCTGGTCGGGGGTCAGCCGCGCGATCGGCGGCAGGATGCCGTACGCGTCTGCGGTGAGGAAGATGACGGTGCGCGGGACCCCGCCCATGTTCGCGTCGGAGGCATTGGGGATGAAGTCGATCGGATAGGCGCCGCGGCTGTTCTCCGCGAGGCTGGCGTCGTGGAGGTCGAGTTGGCGGGTGACCGGGTCCATGACCACGTTCTCGAGCACGGTGCCGAACCGCTTGGTGGTGGCGAAGATCTCGGGCTCGGCGTCGGCGGACAGGCGGATCATCTTGGCGTAGCAGCCGCCCTCGAAGTTGAAGACCGCGGTGTCGGACCAGCCATGCTCGTCGTCGCCGATCAGCGTGCGGGCGGGATCGGCGGACAGCGTCGTCTTGCCGGTGCCCGACAGGCCGAAGAACACCGCGGTCGATCCGTCCGCGCCCATGTTCGCCGAACAGTGCATCGGCATGACGCCGGTGGGCGGCAGCAGGTAGTTCAGGAGGCCGAAGACCGACTTCTTCATCTCGCCGGCGTAGCGCGTGCCGCCGATCAGGATCAGCTTTTCGGACAAGTTGACCGCGATCACCGTGTCCGACCGGGTGCCGTGGACCGCCGGGTCGGCGCGGAAGGAGGGCAGGTCGATGATCGTGTAGTCGGCGAGGAAGCTCTTGAGCTCATGCTCCTCGGGCCGGACCAGCATGGTGCGGATGAACAGGTTGTGCCAGGCGAGTTCGGTGACGACGCGAACGCGGACGCGGTGCTCGGGCTGGGAGCCGCCGTACAGGTCCTGGACGAACAAATCCTCCTTGTCGTGGAGCGCGCGAAGGAAGTCGGCCTTGAGCCGGGCGAAGTCGTCCGGGCTCATCGGCTTGTTGGTCTTGCCCCACCAGACGGTGTCGCGGGTCTCGTCGTCGCGGACGATGAACTTGTCCTGCGCGGATCGGCCGGTGTGCTGGCCGGTCTCGACCACCAGCGGGCCGTCGGCGGAGAGCTTGCCCTCGCCGCGCGCGACGGCGGTTTCGAGCAGCCGGGCGGTGACGAGGTTCCAGTGCAGGGTCGCGCGGGTCTCGATGCCCTGAGCTTCCAGCCCCGCGTCGGGGATGCGTTCGTTCAAGTATCCTCTCCTTGTCGGATGCGCGACTACGGCCGCGTCAACCCCTTCCTTGGTCGTAGGCCGCGCGTGGGTCAACACGCCCCAATTTGCGGTAGCCGTCGCATTGTCCTACGCACGTGAAATGACCGCCTCGATCGCGCTGGTCGACGACGACCGCAACATCCTGACCTCCGTGTCGATCGCGTTGCAGACCGAGGGGTTCCTGACGCGGGTCTACAATGACGGTGAACAGGCGCTGAAGGCGCTGGTGGAGAACCCGCCCGACCTGGCGGTGCTCGACATCAAGATGCCGCGCATGGACGGGCTGGAGCTGCTGCGCCGGTTGCGCGAGCGCAGCCGGGTGCCGGTGATCTTCCTGACCAGCAAGGACGACGAACTGGACGAGGCGCTGGGCTTGGCGATGGGGGCGGACGACTACATCGCCAAGCCGTTCAGCCAGAGGCTGCTGATCGCGCGGATCCGGGCGATCCTGCGCCGGACCGAGCTGACCCAGGCGGCCGCGGAGGGCGGTGCGGCCGATGCGGCGGGGCCGCTGACCCGCGGGCGGCTGAGCATGGACCCGGCGCGGCACCGCACCCATTGGGACGGCGAGCCGGTGACGCTGACCGTGACCGAGTTCCTGATCCTGGAGACGCTGGCGCAGCGGCCGGGGATCGTGAAGACGCGCAACCAGCTGATGGATGCGGCGTACCAGGACGACATCTATGTCGACGACCGCACGATCGACAGCCACATCAAGCGCCTGCGCCGCAAGTTTCGCGGCGTGGACCCCGAGTTCGACGCGATCGAGACGCTGTATGGCGCCGGATACCGTTTCTCCGACGACTGAGCCGGTGGCCGAGGACCGCGACCTCAAGCTGCGCTGGTCGGGGCAGATCAGCCTGACCCGGCGCATCCTGGCGGTGAACACGGTGGCGCTGCTGCTGCTGGCCGGCGGGTTCTTTTACCTCGACAGCTTCCGCAGCCGGATCATCGACAGCCGGGTGATGCAGGCCGAGCGCGAGGCGCGGCTGGTGGCCGAAGCGCTGGCGGCGGCGGAAGACGCAACCGAGCGCGACACGCTGGTGGTGCGGCTGGCGGACGACACCGCCGCACGGGTGCGGCTGTTCGGGCCGGACGGGCGCGAGGTGGTGGACAGCCGGGCATTGGGGGTGCGCAACTTCGGCCTGCGCGATCCCGACAAGCAGCCCTGGGACAAGGCGGCGGCGCGCTTCCTGGACGCGGTGATCGACACGGTGGTGTCGGCCGAGCGCCCGCCGCTGTATCGCGAGCGTCGGCCGGACGGGCGCTGGCCCGATGTGGAGCGCGCGCGGACGGGGCGGGTGATCGCGGCGACCGTGTGGCGCGCGCCCGATCGCACTCCCGTCATCACCGCCGCGGCTCCCTTGCGCGACGGCGGCGTGTTGATGACCACGGTTAACGCGCGCGACATCACTGGGCAGGTGCGGGTCGAGCGGACGCGATTGTCGGTGGTGCTGCTGACGGTGACGCTGATCTCCGTCCTGCTCTCGCTGTTCCTGGCGCGGACGATCGTGCGGCCGCTCAGGCGGCTGGCGCGCGCGGCGGTGCGGGTGCGGCTGGGGCGCGCGCGCGAGGTGGTGGTGCCCCGCCTACCCGACCGGCGCGACGAGATCGGCAGCCTGGCGCGCGCACTGTCGGACATGAGCCTGGCGTTGCGCGCGCGGATCGACGCGACCGAGGCGTTCGCGGCGGACGTGACGCATGAGCTGAAGAACCCCCTCGCCTCGCTGCGATCGGCGGTGGACGGGCTGGGGCGGGTCGAGGACCTGGACCTGCGCGAGCGGCTGCTGGGCATCGTGCAGGACGATGTGCGACGGCTCGACCGGTTGATCTCCGATATATCGGAGGCGTCCCGGCTCGATGCGCAGCTGTCGCGCGCCAAGTTCGAGCCGGTGGAATTGGCCGTACTGCTGGCGGCGCTGGTGGAGCAGCGGCTAGCGCGGGGGGTGGAGCGTGACGTCCGGCTCCGCTTCGATCGCGCGTCCGACGAGGCGCTGGTGGTGATGGCGGAGGGCGCGCGGCTGGAGCGGGTGTTCGAGAACCTGATCGACAACGCCGTGTCGTTCTCCCCCGAAGGCGGCACGGTGGCGCTGGGCGTCGTCGCGAGCGAGGACGAGGTCGCCATTCGGGTCGAGGACGAGGGGCCGGGGGTGCCGGAGGCGGCGCGCGAGGCGATCTTTCGCCGCTTCCATTCAATCCGCCCGGCGACCGAGGCGTTCGGCCAGCATTCGGGACTGGGGCTCGCCATTGCACGGACGATCGTCGAGGCGCATCAGGGCAGCGTGACCGTCGAATCGCGTGAGGACCGGCTGGGCGGTGCCCGCTTCGTGATCCGCCTGCCCCGCGCGCACGCGCTGCCCCTGACCGACGATTGAGGCCGCGCATGTCCGCCCCGACCCTTCCCCGTCCTGCCCTGTCGTCCGAACTGCTCCACGCCACCACCGTCGCGATCGGCGGGCGCGCGGTGGTGATCGAAGGGCCATCGGGCAGCGGCAAGTCGGATCTGGCGCTGAGGTTGATCGACCGCGGCGCGGTGCTGGTGGCGGACGACCAGACACTGCTGGTCCGGCCCGGCGCTCGGGAAGGCGACGGGCTGATCGCGCGCTGTCCGGCGACGATCGTCGGGCGGATGGAGGTGCGCGGACTGGGGATCGTCACAGTCCCTCATGTCGACAACGTGCCGGTCGCGCTGCTGGTGCGGCTGGGGCCTGAGGACCAGCGGATGCCCGAGCGGCGGGTGCGGCGGATCGCCGGCGTGATCGTGCGCGAGATGATGCTGGACCCGTTCCGCGCATCGGCGGCGATCAAGGTGGAATGGGCGCTGGCGCATCCGGCGGTGGAGGCATGACCCCCTCGCCCGCCGCCCGCAAGCACGTGCTGCTGGTCACCGGCATGTCGGGGGCGGGCAAGTCGACGGTGCTCAGGACGCTGGAGGACCTGGGCTGGGAGGTGGTCGACAACCTGCCGCTGCCGTTGCTCGACCGGCTGCTCGAATCGCCGCCGCCCGCTGCGGGGGACGGGGCGGAGCGGCCGCTGGCGCTGGGGCTGGGCGTCCAGACCCGCGACTTCGAGGCGGCGAAGATCGTCGCGCGGGTGCGCCACCTGCAACAGGCGCACGGGCTTGAGGTGGGCACGCTGTTCCTCGACTGCGCGGGCGCGGAGCTGGAACGGCGCTATGCCGAGACGCGGCGGCGGCATCCGTTGGCCCCCGACCGGCCGGTGGCGGACGGGATCGGGCGCGAGCGCGAGCTGCTGCAACCGCTGCGCGACCGGGCGGAGCGGCTGATCGACACCACCACGCTGCGCGCCAACGACCTGGCGGCCCAGGTGCGGGGCAGCTTCGCGGGTGAGGCCGGAGACGGAACGGGCGCGGCCCCGGTACTGGCGGTGATGTCCTTCGGTTTCGCGCGCGGGGTGCCGCGCAACGCGGACCTGGTGTTCGACATGCGCTTCCTGCGCAACCCGCACTGGGACCCGGCGCTCAAGCCCGGCACGGGGCTCGACCCGGACGTCGCCGCCTATGTCGCCGCGGACCCCGCCTATGAGCCCGCGGTCAGCCGGATCGAGGAGCTGATCGCGCTGTTGCTCCCCCGCTACGCCGCGGAAGGAAAGGCGTACGTCACGGTCGCGATCGGATGTACCGGGGGGAGACACCGGTCAGTTCACGTCGCGATGCGGATCGCCGCCCGGTTGCGCCGCGAGGGTTTTTCGCCCACGGTCTCCCACCGCGATCTGGGGATCGCCACCCAGGACTCGCTTGAGGAACCGCGCCGGGCGCCATGACGTGGATGTGTGAAGCATGATCGGGCTGGTGCTCGTGACCCATGGCCGGCTCGCCGACGAGTTCGTGACCGCGATGGTACACGTGGTCGGGCCGCAGGAGCAGATCGCGGCGATCGCGATCGGCCCGGAGGACGACATGGAGGAACGCCGCGGCGACATCGACGCCGCGATCCGGCAGGTCGATGCCGGCCAGGGAGTGATCGTGCTGACCGACCTGTTCGGGGGTACGCCGTCGAACCTCGCGATCAGCCTGATGGAGCGCGGGCGGGTCGAGGTGATCGCGGGGATGAACCTGCCGATGCTGATCCGGCTCGGCTCCGCGCGCAAGGCGATGACCGTCACCGCCGCGGTCGCCGCCGCGCGCGAGGCGGGGCGCAAGTACATCTCGGTCGCGTCCGAGGTCCTGGGCGAGGCGGCAGCGTGAGCGGCGTGCGGCGGGTGGTGACCATCACCAACAAGCGCGGACTGCACGCGCGCGCCTCCGCCAAGTTCGTGACGCTGGCGACGGGGCTGCCGTGCGAGGTGCGGGTCGAGAAGGACGGCAGCGGGTCGGTCACCGGCACCTCGATCATGGGGTTGATGATGCTGGGTGCAGCCAAGGGGGACAGCATCGCCATCTCCGCGGAGGGCGACGGGGCGGATGCGGCGGTGGCGGCGATGTGCGAGCTGGTGGAAGCCAAATTCGGTGAGGATTGAAGGCGCGCCGCGGCAAAGCCGCGTCGTCGAACGGGGCTACAGCCCCGCCGGCCGGGCGCATCGAGTGCGCCTCGCGCCAGCCTTCAGCTGGCGCTGAGGCCGATGCGCCAGATCACCGCCTATTCCAACCCCCTCATCAAGCAGGTGCGCGACCTGCGAGACAAGCGGCATCGGCGCGAGCAGCGGCGGTTCCTGGCGGAGGGGTTGCGCATCCTGACGGAGGCGCTGGAGGCCGGGCGGGTGCCGGCGCTGCTGTTCTTCGCCGGGCCGAGCGCGGGGCATCCGCTGGTGCAGCGGCTGGTCGCGGCGGTGGAGGCGGCTGGCGGCGAGGCGATCGAGACCGTGCCCGACATCCTGTCCAAGCTGTCGGGCAAGGACAATCCGCAGGCGGTGGTCGGCGTCTTCGAGGAGTTCGCGGCGACGCTGGACGGGCTGGACCGGCACGCGGCGGGGATCTGGCTGGTCGCGGAGCGGCTGCGCGATCCGGGGAACCTCGGGACGATGCTGCGCACCGGTGACGCGGTCGGCGTGGGCGGGCTGATCCTGGTGGGCGATTGCGTCGATCCGTTCTCGGTCGAGGCGGTGCGCGCGAGCATGGGGGCGCTGTTCACGGTGCCGGTGGTGCGAACCGATTGGCAGCCGTTCCTCCACTGGCTGCGCGGGGGGCCGGGGCAGCTGGTCGGGCTGAGCCTGGACACCGACCGGGATTATCGCGGGGTGCGCTACGAGTCGCCGACGTTCCTGCTGACCGGCAACGAGGCGCAGGGGATGCCCGAGGCGTGTTCGGCGGCGTGCGACCTGCTGGTCAAGATTCCGATGCTGGGCAAAGCGGACAGCCTGAACGCGGCGGTGGCGACCGCGGTGATGGCGTATGAGGTGCTGGCGCAGCAATCGGCCTGATCGTCCGTGCGGCGCAGGCCGGGATCGCTAGCGGCTGCGGTCAGCCCGCTGTTCTGAGCGACCCCAGCCTGCGCTGGGGTGACGGCTTATTCGGCTGCCGCATCCGGCAGGGCCTGCAGCTTGGTGAGCGGGCGGGCCGCGCCCTCGCCGACCGGCAGCGACTCGATCGATTTACCGCCGGTGTCGATGTTGAGCGTTTCGAAGCGCCTGGCGCTGGTCAGGACCTGCGATTCGAGGCTGCCGACGAAGCTGTTGTACGCCCCCATCGCAGTGTCCAGGTTCTTGCCGAGGCGGGCGACGTGGCCGCCCATCACGGCGAGCCGCTGGTACAGCTCCTTGCCGAGCTGGCCGATCTCTCGCGCCTCCTTGGCGAGCTTCTCCTGCCGCCAGACCGCGGACACGGTTCGCGCGATCGCGATGAGGTTGGTCGGCGTCGCGAGAAGGACCCGCTTGTCGAAGGCGAAGTCCCAGAGGGTCGGGTCGTGTTCGAGCGCGGCGGAGAGGAAGTGCTCGCCGGGAACGAACATGACGACGTATTCGGGCGCGTCGTCGAACTGGGCCCAGTAGCTCTTGTTGCCGAGCCCGTTGACATGGGTGCGCATCGATTGGGCGTGGGCGGTGAGGCCGGCTAGGCGCTCGACCTCGTCGACCGCGCCGAACGCGTCCTGATAGGCGTTGAGCGACACCTTGGCGTCGATGATGAGCGACTTGCCGCCGGGGACGCGGACGATCGCGTCGGGGCGGAGGCGACCGCCCTCCCCGTCCGCGACCGACACCTCCATCGCGAAGTCGGTGTGTTCGGCGAGGCCGCAGGATTCGAGCACGTTGCGTAGTTGCTGCTCGCCCCAGCGGCCGCGCGCCTTGGGAGCGTTGCGAAGCGCGTTGACGAGCTTCGCCGCCTCGCCCGAAACGCGTTCCTGGCCGACGCGCATCGCGTCGATCTGGCCCTTGAGCTCGCCGAACGCGGAGCGGCGTTCCTCCTCGACCTTGGCGACGCCCTGTTCGTAGCGGGTGAGGCGGTCGTTGACGGGCTGGAGCAGCGCGGCGAGGCGCTGGCCCTGGCTTTCCTCGGCCTGGGTGAAGCGGGCCTGGGCGCGTTCGAGAAATTGGATCTGCGCACCTTCGAGCGCGCGGGCGGCGGCGGCGTCGAATTGGGCGCGCATCTGGTCGCGCGCCTCCCTGAGCTCGCGCAAGTTGGTCTGGTGGGCGTGGTCGCGGGCGGCGGCTTCGGCGCGCAACGCGGCAAGGTCCTGCAACGCCTCCCGCGCGGACGCGAGCTGGTCGGTTGCGGTGGCGAGCGCGGCGTCGCGGGCACCGGCTTCTGCGCGGAGCCCGGCTGCCTGCTGCATCGCGTCGTTGCGCTCGCGCTCGACGGTGTCACGGGCCTGACGGACGAGGTCGGCATCGGCGGCGCGCGCCTGTGCCGCGGCGAGATCGGCGGCGAGACGATGCCCGGGCCGCGCGCCGAATACCCAGCCGATTGCCGCGCCCGCCACCAGCGCCAGCAATGCCACCACGATCAGCTCGACCATATCAACCTCGAAGTTGCCGAAATGGCCGGCGTTCATCCCCAGCCCTTCCGGCGGTCAGCCGAAAGATGGCGCTAGTGAACATAGATCGAACGGGGCGCATAGGACAGCGAAGTTTGCTGCGACTTGACGCAACGCGAGCGCGGCATCGCGCGCTGCCCTCACCCTTCCGCCGTTTCGCGGCTCCCTCCCTCTCCCAAGGGGAGAGGGATAGCTCACGCGCGGCGTTGTTTGGCCAGCTTCTTCATAAGCATGTCGCGCTTGAGCTTGCTGATGTGATCGGTAAACAGCACGCCGTCGCAATGGTCGATCTCGTGCTGCATGCAGGTGGCAAGGAGGCCGTCGAGGTCTTCCTCGTGCGTGTTGCCGTCGAGGTCCAGCCAGCGGACGCGGGCGCGGGCGGGGCGTTTCACCTCGGCATATTGGTCGGGAATCGAGAGGCAGCCCTCGTTATAGGTCGAGAGCACGTCGGACGTCGAAAGCAGCTCGGGGTTGATGTAGGATTGCGGATTGCGGACGGGCTTGCCCTCCTCGTCCTCCTGCTCCTGAAGGTCGATCACCACGATGCGGCGGTCGACGCCGACCTGGATCGCGGCGAGGCCGATGCCGCGGGCGGCGTACATCGTCTCGGTCATGTCGGCGACGAGTTGGCGCACGCCCTCGTTGATCGCCTCGACGGGATGCGAGACGAGGCGAAGGCGAGGATCGGGAACTTCAACGATGGGGAGGACGGCCATGGCGCGAGGCTATGCCCTGCCCTCCCCCATCAGGCAACCGGGCCCATCAGGCAACAGGTCGGCGCGCGCGGAGGGCCTGGGCGAGCGTGCCCTCGTCGAGGTAGTCGAGCTCGCCCCCGACGGGGAGGCCGTGGGCGAGCTGGGTGACGCGGACGGGAAAGCGCTCAATCCGGTCGGCGATGTAGTGGGCGGTTGTCTGGCCCTCCAGCGTCGCGTTGAGCGCGAGCACGACCTCGTCGATCCCGCCGCCCTCGATCCGGGCGACGAGGCGGTCGATCGTCAGGTCCTCGGGCCGGACGCCTTCGAGCGCGGAGAGGCGGCCGCCCAGGACGTGGAAGCGGCCGGGGAACAGGCGCGCGCGGTCGAGCGCCCACAGGTCCGCGACCTCCTCGACGACGCACAGCGCGCGGGCGTCGCGGCGGGCGTCGGTGCAGATGCCGCAGGGCGAATTGGTATCGATGTTGCCGCACGATGCGCAGGTTTCGAGGCGTTCGGAGACCTCGGCGAGCGCGGCGAGGAGCGGTTCGAGTGCCGTTTCGCGCTTCTTGAGCAGGTGGAGCACCGCGCGGCGGGCCGAGCGGGGGCCGAGGCCGGGGAGCTTGCTCAGCGCACCGGTCAGCGCCTCGATCTCGGGGGATGCCATGAGGGTGAGATAGGCGCTGCTTCGCCCTCGCGCCAGCGGCGGGCGACCCCAGCTTTCGCTGGGGTGACGGAGGGGGTAGAGGCACGACCATGCGGATCGTCTTCATGGGAACGCCCGAGTTCGCGGTGCCAACGCTGGATGCGCTGGTGTCCGCGGGGCACGACGTGGTTGCGGCCTATACCCAGCCGCCGCGGCCGGGCGGGCGGCGGGGGCGTGAGCTGGTCCCCTCCCCCGTCCAGCGACGCGCGGAGGCGCTGGGGATCGCGGTGCGGTCGCCCGTGTCGTTGAAGGGCGCGGAGGAACAGGCGGCATTCGCGGCGCTGGAGGCCGATGTGGCGGTGGTCGCCGCCTATGGTTTGATCCTGCCGCGGGAGGTGCTCGATGCGCCTCGTCACAGGTGCCTCAACGTCCATGGCTCGCTGTTGCCACGCTGGCGGGGGGCGGCGCCGGTGCAGCGGGCGATCCTGGCGGGGGACGCCGAGACGGGCGTCGGGATCATGCAGATGGAGGCGGGGCTGGATACCGGGCCGGTGCGGCTGGAGGGCCGCGTGCCGGTGGCGGGCCGGACCGCGGGCGAGCTGGCCGGCGAGCTCGCCGCGCTGGGGGCGCGGTTGATGGTGGAGGTGCTCGGCGATCTCGCAGCGCATCCGGCGGTCGTCCAGCCCGGGGACGGCGTCACCTATGCCGCTAAGATCGACAAGGCGGAGGCGCGGATCGACTGGGCGCGGCCGGCGGTGGAGCTCGAGCGGCTGGTGCGGGCGATGAACCCGGCACCGGGGGCTTGGTTCGAGGTGGGGGGCGAGCGGGTCAAGCTGCTGAGCGCCGAGGTGCTGCCCTTTTCCTTCCCCGGTGGCGAGGGCACGACGGTGGACGATCACCTGACGATCGCGTGCGGGGACGGGGCGATCCGGCCGGTGCTGGTGCAGCGCGCGGGCCGCGAATTGCAGAGTGCGGCGGAGTTCCTGCGGGGTTTCGCGGTGGCGTCCGGCACGACCCTGTGACCCGCTTTGCGCTGACGGTGGAGTATGACGGGCGGCCCTTCATGGGCTGGCAGCGGCAGGCGCATGGGCCGAGCGTGCAGCAGGCGCTGGAGGAGGCGGTCACTGCGGTGACGGGCGAGGTCGCGGGCGTCCATGCGGCGGGGCGGACCGATGCGGGGGTGCATGGGCTGGCGATGCGGGCGCATGTCGATGTCGCCAAGGCGATCGCGCCGTTCCGGTTGATGGAGGCGCTCAACGCACGGGTGAAGCCGGCGCCGGTGGCGGTGACGGCGTGCGAGGTGGTGGCGGACGACTGGCATGCGCGGTTCTCGTGCACCGGGCGGGCGTACGAGTACCGGATCGTCAACCGGCGCGCGCCGCTGACGCATGAGCGGGGCCTCGCATGGCTGGTGCCGCAGCCGCTGGACGAGGCGGCGATGGCGGCGGCGGCGGAGGTGCTGGTGGGACGGCACGACTTCACCACCTTTCGCTCGGTCCACTGTCAGGCGGCAAGCGCGGTCAAGACGCTGGACGTGCTGGAAGTGGCGAGGGCGGACGACCGGGTGAGCGTGCGCGCGGCGGCGCGGTCGTTCCTGCACCATCAGGTGCGCTCGATGATAGGGTGTCTGGTACTGGTCGGGCTGGGGCGGTGGTCGGTCCGTGACGTATCCGAGGCGCTGGCGGCGCGGGATCGGCAGCGATTGGGGCTGAATGCGCCGCCGGACGGGTTGTTCTTCGTAGCCGCTGCGTATTGACAAGGAGCTGACGGTGAACGGTCAGCGGCTGAACTTCGCGGCGAGTTCGACATGGGTGGACCAGCGGAACTGGCCGACCGGCTGGATCCAGTCGAGCCGCCAGCCGCCCGCGACCAGCATCTGCGCGTCGCGGGCGAAGCTGGCGGGGTTGCACGAGACATAGGCGAGGACCGGGGCCTTGCTTGCGGCAAGCGCGGCGGCCTGGTCGCGGGCGCCGGCGCGGGGCGGGTCGATGACGATCGCGTCGAAGCGGTCGAGCTCCGCCGTGGTGAGCGGGCGGCGGTAGAGGTCGCGGTGGTCGGCGGCGACCGGGCGCTGAGTGGCGTTGGCGGCGGCCTTGAGGGACAGGACCGCGTCGCGGGCCCCTTCCGCGGCATAGACGCGGGCGGGGAGCGCGAGCGCGAAGGTGCCGAGGCCGGCGAACAGGTCCGCGGCGGTGCGGGCGGGGCCGACTGCCTCGCGAACGGCGGCGACGAGCGCGGCTTCGCCGTCCGCGGTGGCTTGCAGGAATGCGCCGGGGGGGAGCGGGACGGGGCTGCCGCCGAGCGTGATCGTGACCGGGCGGGGCTCCCAGCGGGTTTCGGGGCCGAGGCCATCGTCGATCGACAGGCGCGCGATGGCGTGGCGTTCGCAGAAGGCGGTGATGGCTTCGGCGGCTTGCAGGCCGTCAGCGGTCAGGCCCGAGATCAGGAGATCGGGCCCCTGGTCGGCGAGGGTGAGCTGGAGGTCGAGGCGACGCTTGGGGCGGAGGCGCTGGAGGAGCGCGCGCAATGGGGCGACGAGCGCGAACAGTTCGGGCGCGAGGATGTGGCACTCGGTGAGATCGATCAGCGCGTGGCTCTTCTCGGCCGCGAAGCCGAGCCGGCCCTTGTCGTAGTGGAGCGTCGCGCGCCGGCGGGTGCGCGGGGGCGACAGGTGCGCCGGACGGAGCGGCGCGTCGAGGCCGTGCGCGGCGAGCGCGGCGGTGATGCGGTCGGCGACGAAGCCGGCGTACGCCTCGTCGTCGAGGTGCTGGAGCTGGCAGCCGCCGCATTCGGGGAAGTGGCGGCAAGGTGGCGTCTGATGGTGCGGGCCGGGGATGACCGCGCCGGTGTCGGTGAGGGTGTCGCCGGGAGCGGCGAAGGCGGCGTGGCGGCCGTCCGCGGTGATGCCGTCGCCGCGGGCGGCGACGCGGAGGATGGTGCTCATGCGCGAACCGACGCGAGCGCGGGGGCGAGGTCGTCGGCGGTGAACGCGGGGCCGAGGTTTCGCGCCGCCTCGACGTGGAGCCAGACCGCGGCTTCGACCGGGTCGGTGGTGTTGCCGGCGAGCAGGGCGGCGATCGTACCGGCGAGAACGTCGCCGGTGCCGGCGGTGGACAGCCACGAGCAGGCGTCCGGCATCGTGCGGGTGCGGCCGTCGGGGTGGGCGACTACGGTGTCGGGGCCCTTGTAGACGACGATCGCGCCCGAGCGGGCGGCGGCGCCGCGGGCGGCGTCGATCTTGCCGGCGGCGGGCGCGCCGAAGACCGCGGCGAACTCGCCGGCATGGGGGGTGAGGACGACCGGTGCGCGACGGGCTCGGATGCGGGTGAACGCGGCGTCGTCGAGAAGGTGGAGCGCGTCGCCGTCGATGACGAGGGGCGCGTCGGCGGCGATGGCGGCGTCGAGCTTGTCGCGGGCGGCATCGTCCTTGCCGAGGCCGGGACCGACGACGATCGCGGCGTGGGGCTTGCCGTCGAGGGCGGTGGCCATCGCCTCGCGAGACCAGCGGCGGCGGACAAGCGAATGGGGCGGACCGGGCGTGCGGGGGTCGAAGAGCAGGACATAGCCGGCGCCGGCGTGCATCGCCGCCTCCGCCGCGAGCGCCCCTGCCCCGGCCATGACGCCGCCGATGACGACCACGAGTCCGCGGGAGTATTTGTGGGCCTGACTGGCGGGGGATGGGAGGTTCGGAGAGGCTATGGTGCGGTCGGGATACGGGTCCGGCGTGCGGAGCGACGGACCCCGACTCAAGGCCGGGGTGACGGCGGGGGGCAGCCCGATGTCGAGCAGGCGCACGTTGCCGCAGCGCTCGGCGGCGGGGTAGAGGATGTGGGCGGGCTTGAGTGCGCCCAGCGCCAGGGTAAGGTCGGCGATGACCGGGTAGTCCGCGGGCGTGGCGCCGGTGTCGCTGTCGAGGCCGCTCGGCAGGTCGACCGCTATGGTCAGGCGGGCTTCTGCGGACAGGTTGGCGAGGCGGCGGGCGACTGCCGGGTCGAGCGGGCGCGACAGGCCGGTGCCAAACAGCGCGTCGATCACGATCGGGGCAGGAGCGGCGTCGTCGAAGCTCTCGACCGGGCCGGTCCAGCGGGCACGGGCGGCGCGGGCGAGATCGGTGGCGGGGTCGGCGAGCGCGGCGACGCGAACGGGGTGGCCGGCGGCAGCGAGCGTCGCGGCGGCGATCCAGCCATCGCCGCCGTTGTTGCCGGGGCCGCACAGCACCAGCACCTCCGCGCCGGCGGCGAGGCGGCGGGCGGCTTCGGCGACCCCCTGCCCTGCGCGGTCCATCAGCGTTGCCAGCGGAGTGCCGGCCGCCACCGCCCGTTCCTCCGCCGCGCGCATGGCGGCGGCGGTGAGGATGGGCTGGCCTTCGATCGGGATCATCCCCCGCCGTTGCCGCCTTTCACCGTGGCGGGCAAGCGATAGCGCGACGTTCCGACGACGACCTCGATGTCGCTCGCGCCGACGATCGTGACTTTCGCCGGTTGCGCGCCATCGGCGGCGATCACGCCGCGGCCATCGCGGGTGACGAGCAGCCGGTGGAAGCCGCCGTCCGGCTGGCGGACGGTGAGAGTCAGGCCGTCCGGACCCTGGACCTGTTCGACGGTGCAGCTGCGGGTAAGCGGCGCGTCGCCCTGCGCGCAGAGGATGCGACCGTCGTCGGCGGCGGCCTGGCCTTGCGCGGACTCGGCGCGGGCGAGGGTGTTGGTGTCGGCGGGGGTGTTGGGCGAGCAGGCGGTAACCAGGCCGGCGATCGCCAACGCCCTCACCCTTCCCATTCGCTGCGCGAACGGGCCCCTTCCCTCTCCCAAGGGGAGAAGGAGCGTTAGTGGCTCAGATGTCCGCATAGACGTGTCGCTCCGAGGCTGCGCCAGGGTGGGTGACGGCGCCGAGATAAGCGGGGCCGACATTCTGCTGATAGCGCCAGAGCGCGCCCGACTGATACGCGTTGATCCGCGGCCGCCATGCGGCGCGGCGTTGCGCCAGCACCTGCTCGTCGACGAGCAGGTCGATGGTGCCGGCTTCGGCGTCGATGCGGATCGGGTCGCCGTCCTCGACCAGCGCGATCGGGCCGCCGTCCGCCGCTTCGGGGCCGACATGGCCGATGCAGAAGCCGCGGGTCGCGCCCGAGAAGCGGCCGTCGGTGATGAGCGCGACCTTTTCGCCCATGCCCAGGCCATAGAGCGCGGCGGTGGTGGAGAGCATCTCGCGCATCCCCGGCCCGCCCTTCGGCCCTTCGTAGCGGATCACGACCACCTCTCCTTCCGCGATCAGCCGCGCCTCGACCGCGGCGAAGGCGTCCTCCTCGCAGTCGAAGCAGCGCGCCGGCCCCTCGAACTGGAGGCGGTGCATGCCGGCGACCTTGACGATCGCGCCTTCGGGGGCGAGCGAGCCGACCAGGCCGACGACGCCGCCGGTGGGGGTGATCGGGGTCGAGACATCGTAGATGACCTTCTGGTCGGGATTCCACGTCACCCGGTCGATGTTCTCGGCGAGGGTGCGGCCGGTGACGGTGATGCAGTCGCCGTCGAGCAGGCCACCCGCCAGCATCGTCTTCATCAGCATGTAGACGCCGCCCGCCTCGTGCATGTCCTTGGCGACATACTGCCCGCCGGGCTTGAGGTCGGCGAGGTAGGGCGTGTCCTTGAACACGCGGGCGACGTCGTGGAGGTCGAAGGTGATGCCGCATTCGTTTGCCATCGCGGGCAGGTGGAGCGCGGCGTTGGTCGAGCCGCCGGTAGCGGCGACTACGCGGGCGGCGTTTTCGAACGCGGCGCGGGTGCAGATGTCGCGGGGGCGGAGCTGTGACGCGACCAGCTCCATCACCTGCGCGCCCGCGGCGACCGCGATCTGTTCGCGGCTGGTATAGGGCGCGGGGACCATGTTGCTGTTGGGGAGCGACAGCCCGATCGCCTCGCCGACGCACGCCATGGTGTTGGCGGTGAACTGTCCCCCGCAGGCGCCGTGGCCGGGGCAGGCGACGCGTTCGAGCTCATGCACCTCGGACAGCGGGCAGGCGCCTGCCGCGTATTTGCCGACCACTTCGAACACATCGACCACGGTGACGTCGCGATCGCGGTAGCGGCCGGGCAGGATCGAGCCGCCATAGACGAAGATCGAGGGGATGTTGAGGCGGAGCATCGCCATCATCATGCCGGGCAGCGACTTGTCGCATCCTGCGAAGCCGACCAGCGCGTCGTAGCAATGGCCGCGGACCGACAGCTCGACCGAGTCGGCGATCACCTCGCGGCTGACCAACGACGCCTTCATCCCCTGATGGCCCATCGCGATCCCGTCGGTGACGGTGATGGTGTTGAATCGGCGCGGCATCCCGCCGCCCTGGATCACCCCGGCCTGTGCGGCGTCGGCCTGCGCATCAAGCGTGGTATTGCACGGGGCGGAGTTGTTGCCGGCGGAGGCGAGCGCCACGAAGGGACGAGCGATCTCCTCCTCCGACAGGCCCATCGCGTAATAGTAGCTGCGATGCGGCGCGCGCTCGGGCCCGACCGAGACGTGGCGTGACGGCAGGCGAGACTTGTCGAAACGAGAAGACACGGAGTTGTTCATGCTGGCGGCTATGACTGTTCGGACTGTCGGGACGCAAGAGAATTGCTTGTCGCCGAGGATCGGGCCCCGCCCGGCTGTGGCACGCCGGTTTATGGAAACTGTGCGGTTATCCACTAAAAGAGGTTCTGGAAACGTGGATCAATCGGCTATAGGGTGATGCGATCGATCGGAGGCCGACCATGTAGTGCTACCGGGACGCGCTGACGCATTGAATGCCGCCCTGGACGCGATGATCGAGAGCGGTAACACCCTGATGATCGCCGCGATCGCGCACCCGATTGCCGTGGCCGAACGCAACATCCTGAAACGACAGACGGCGATGATCCGGCAGCGGTTTGCGCCGGCCATGTCGGAAGGCCATCACTCCGATGCCGTCGGCACCAGAGGCTGAGCAGGCGATCGGGGAAACCGGCGATGTCGGATGCAGCCGCACAGGCGAGAGCCGCGGCTGGCCCGCCCCTACCGATGGATGCGTTCTACAGCGAGGAGAGTGCCTTTTCGACGCCGTCCATGGTGAACGGCTTCATCAGCCGGGGACGATCGCGGAAGCGTTCGTCGACGCCGTCCTCGGTGCCGCCGGTCGCGAACACGAAAGGAATGTCGCGGGCGGCCAGCGCTTCGGCGACCGCGGTGCTCTTTTCGCCGAGCCGCAGGTTGACGTCGAGGATTGCCGCGTCGATCGACGCCCCCTCGATCTGGGCGAGCGCGGTTTCGACCGAGTCCGCGGTGCCGACCACCTTGCGGTCGAGCACCTCCAGAAAATCCTCCAGCATCATCGCGATCAGGGGCTCGTCCTCGACGATGAGGATGTGCTGAGGTTCGGTCATCGCCTTGTCCTCTAGCGGCGTTGGGATCAGCGCGCCAGCCCCCCGCCAGACGCGGCGGCGGAGAGGGCGTCGCGTGCGGCCTCGCCCAGCTGCTGGACGGAGAAGGGCTTGGGCAGGAACGCGACCTGGTCGATGTCGATGGAGCGGCGCAGCTGTTCCTCGGCATAGCCCGACATGAACAGGACGGGGAGGTCCGGATAGCGCTCGCGCGCCTGGCGGACCATGGTCGGGCCGTCCATCGAGGGCATAACCACGTCCGAGATGAGCAGGTCCGGCCGCCCCGAGCGGGCGAGCAGCGCCAGCGCCGCCTCGCCGTTCTCGGCGGTGAGGACGGTGTAGCCCTGCCGGGTCAGCGCGCGTTCGGCGACGGCGCGGACCATGTCCTCGTCCTCGACCAGCATCACCGTGCCCGATCCCCACAGCTCGCCGGGGCGCGGCTGGCTGCGCTGGGCGGCGCGGGGCGCAATCGCGGGGGCGGCGTGGACGGGCAGGTAGATGGTGAAGGTCGCCCCCTGCCCCGGCTTCGAATCGGCAAAGATCCAGCCGCCCGACTGCTTGACGATGCCGTAGACCGTCGAGAGTCCGAGCCCGGTGCCCTTGCCCAGCTCCTTGGTGGTGAAGAAGGGCTCAAAGATCTTGCCGATGATCTCAGGCGGGATGCCGGTGCCGGTGTCGCTGACCGCGAGCGCGGTGTAGTCGGCCGGCGGCAGCACGTCGTTGCCGAGGGCGCGCACTTCCGCAGGCGTGACCGAGCGGGTCTGGATGGTGAGTACGCCGCCGCCGCGCGGGTTGGCGCTGAGGATCGCGTCGCGGGCGTTGACCGCGAGGTTGACCACCACCTGTTCGAGCTGGCCGGGATCGGCACGCACCGCGCCCAGGTTGCGACCGTGGCTGACGTCGAGGCGGACCGTCTCGCCCATCAACCGCTTGAGCAGGTTCGACACCTCCGACACCACGTCGGGTAGCTGGAGGATCTGGGGGCGCAGCGTCTGCTGGCGGCTGAAGGCGAGGAGCTGGCGGGTGAGGCCGGCGGCGCGGTTGGAGTTGGTGCGGATCTGCTGGATGTCGTCGTAGTCGCTGTCGCCGGGTGAATGGCGCATCAGCATCAGGTCGCAATGGCCGATGATCGCGGTGAGGATGTTGTTGAAATCGTGCGCAACGCCGCCGGCGAGTTGGCCGACCGCCTGCATCTTGGTCGCCTGCGCGACCTCTCGCTTGAGGCGGCTTTCCTCCGAATTGTCCTTGAGCGACAGGAGCACGGCGGCGTCGCCGAGGCCGCGGGCACCGGCAATGGTGAGGACGACGGGTTCGTCGGGCTGGCTCTTCAGGCGGACGGCCATGTCGGACGAGTGGGTCGCGCCCCCGGCGAAGCGGCGGACCGCATCGGCGACCGCGCCCTTGTCCTCGCGCAGCACGAGGTCGCCGGGGTAGAGCGGCGGTGCCGAAGGATCGACCGCGGCGGCGCGGACGAAGGCATCATTCATCTGGAGAAAGCGGCCGTCGCGATCGACCAGCGCCATGCCGAAGGGCATCAGGCTGACAAGGCTGCGGACATGCGCCGCCGCCGATGCGCCGATCGCGGGAGTCTCCGCCTCCGCATCGTCGAGGAGGGCGACGAGGACGGGGGCGTCCTCGCCGTCGAGGAAGGGGACTTGGACGAGGCGGAGCGGCGGGCCCTCCAACCCCTCGCGTTCGAAGCGGACGAGGCCGCGGCTGTCGGTGATGAGGAAGTGCCCAAAGTCGCGCCCGACGATCGACCCCTCCCCGCCCAGCGCGCGCGCGGCAAGGACGCGGTTGGCGGAACCCGTGCGGCCATCGGGGGCGATCATCGCGACCATGATGCCGGCGGCGCCGAAGCGGTCGCCCATGCCGCCCGCTATGCTGGCGGCGGCGCTTTCGACCAAGCCCTGCTCGGCAGCAAGGGCGAAGCGCCAGACCAGCATGTCGGCCTCCGTGCCTGTGCGGGTGACCCGGACGTGCAGGCTCGTGCCGTGGCTGGACAGGTCGTCATCGGCCGCCTCGCCGTCGCGCCAGGCGGTGCGGCCCGCCTCGGTCAGGCGAGGGACGCCGTCGCCGTCGAGCGGCAGGCCGGGGGGCGTAGGCAGCCCGCCGAACAGCGCCTGATAGGCGGAGTTGGCGCAGACGAGGCGTCCGGCGCGGTCGGTGATCGCGACCGCGGCGTCGCTGGTTTCCGCCACCGTGCGCGCGAAGCTCCAGTCGACGGCACCGGGCGGGACCTCAGGCCGGTTGAGCACGAGCCGCCATGCCGCCGCCGCACCTCCGGCGACGATGCCGGCGGCGAGAAAGCCGGCGGCGACGATCGGACTGCCGACCAGCCACAGCACCAGCCCCGCCGCGAGCACCGCTGCGGCGAGGGTGACGGCAAGGGCGAGGCGGACGGGATCGCGGGGTGGCATCGGAGGCGTCTTCGGACGCGGAAGGGCGGGGCGTCAAGCGGGAGGTGTTCCACCGTCGTCACCCCGGCCTTGTGGCGGGGTCGACCTCGCCGCACGCGCAACGGTCGGTCGCCGTCCGCGTCACTCGCCGCGAGGCGGACCCCGGCACAAGGCCGGGGTGACGGAGGAAGGGATGGTGGGCCTCCCAACGATGCCCTGCATGCGCGGCGATGCCCCTCCGCCAGATTCGCTGGTCCCCCTCCCCGAGCAAGCTCGGGGAGGATCAGGGGGTTACCAGATGCGGATGCGCTGCTCCGGGGGGAGATACATCGCCTGGCCCGGCTTGGCGCCGAACGCGGCGTACCAGGGGTCGAGATTGCGGACGGTGAGCACGCGCTGGTGGCCCGGGGAGTGCGGGTCGGAGAGCAGCGCCTGCTGGAGAGCGGGCTCGCGCCACTTGGTGCGCCAGACCTGCGCCCAGCCATAGTAGAAGCGCTGGTCGCCGGTGGTGCCGTCGATCACCGGGGCGGGTCGCCCGCCGAGCGACTTGTGATAGGCGTCGACCGCCACCGTCAGCCCGGCGAGGTCGGCGATGTTCTCGCCCAGCGTCAGGCCGCCCTGGATGTGCTGGCCGGGGAGCGGTTGATAGGCGTCGTACTGCGCGACGAGCTGGTCGGTGAAGCGCTTGAATTGCGCGACATCCTGAGGCGTCCACCAGTCGGTGAGCTTGCCGGTGGCATCGTACTTGCGGCCCTGATCGTCGAAATGATGGCTGATCTCGTGGCCGATGACGGCGCCGATGCCGCCGTAGTTGACCGCCGGGTCCGCCTTAGGATCGAAGAAGGGCGGCTGGAGGATCGCGGCGGGGAACACGATCTCGTTCATCGGCGGGTTGGCATAGGCGTTGATGGTCATCGGCGTCATGAACCATTCGCCGCGGTCGAGCGGCTTGCCCAGCTTGTTAAGGTCGCGCTGATACTCAAAGGCGTTGGCGCGGGCGACGTTGCCGACGAGGTCGCCGCGGACGACCTGGAGCGCGGAATAGTCGCGCCAAGTGTCGGGATAACCGATCTTGGGAGTGAAGGCGGCGAGCTTGGCCAGCGCCTTCGTCTTGGTCTCGGGCGCCATCCATTGCAGGTTGCGCAAGCGGTCGCCCATCGCGGCGACGACGTTCCTGACCAGCTTGTCCGCCTCCGCCTTGGCCTCGGGCGGGAAGTAGCGGGCGACGTACTGCTGGCCGATCGCCTCGCCGAGCGCGCCCGAGGCGGTGTTGACCCCGCGCTTCCAACGGTCCTGCTGCTGGGGGGTGCCCGACAGGGTGGTGCCGTAGAAGGCGAAGTTGGCGCGGTCGAAGTCGTTCGACAGATAGGGTGCGAAACTGCGCAGGACGCGGAGCATCGCATAGTCCTGAAGCACGTTCAGGGGCGTGTCGGCGAACACCTTGGCCTCGCCGGTGATCGCGCTGGGCTGGGCGACGAGATAGGCGGGCTGCTTCGCCGCGCCGAGCGTGGTGAAATACTGTTCCCAGGGAAAGCCTGGCGCCTTACCGGCGAAGTCGGCGGCCATCCACTTGTTGTAGGTGGCGTCGGCGTCGCGGCTCTGGATGCGGGTCCAGTGCGCGTTCGCGAGGTTCTTTTCGAGCGCGAACACGGCGGCGGCGCGCGCGGGCGCGTTGGCCTCGCCGGCGAGCGTCAGCATCTGGGCGAGATACGCCTGGTACGCGGTGCGGACGGAGGCGAGGCGCGCGTCCTCCTTGAGGTAGTAATCGCGGTCGGGAAGGCCGAGTCCGGCCTGGCTGACGCCGACGATGTAGGTTTCGGGCGCCTTGTCGTCTTGGCCGACACCGACCGAGACGAAGCCGCCGACGCCCTGGCGCTGGAGCTTGGCCATCTCGGTGACGAGCTGCGGCTTGGTGGTGGCGCCCTTGAGCGTCTGGAGCCACGGCTTGACCGGGGTCACGCCCTTGGCGTCGACTGCGGCCTGATCCATGAAGGTCGCGTAGAAGTCGCCCGCCTTGTCGCCGGGGCGCTTGGCGGCGTCGTCGAGGATCGCGCGGGTCTGTTCGAGCGAGCGGTCCTGGAGGACGTGGAACATGCCGTAGCTGGAGCGGTCGGCGGGGATCGCGGTGGTCTTGTACCAACCGCCATTGGCGTAGTCGAAGAAGTCGGCCCCCGGCGCGACGGCGGTGTCGCGGCCGGCCATGTCGTAGCCGAAGTCGCCGATCTGGAGCTTGTTCGAGCCGGCGGGGCGGACCGGGCCGGCGGCGGCGCCGTCCGCGGTGCGCGCGTTCTGTTGCGCGGACGCGATGGCGGCGGAGGCGAGAAGAACGGCGAACAGCGGCTTGCGCATCGGGTGTCCTAATGTGGATAGGTCAGGATGCGCGCTGTTCTAGTCGGCCGGGCAAACCGGTCAATTGTGATGATGGGCCCGGCGGTTGCGCCAGCGATGCGCGATCCACAGCCGCCAGCCGAGCGCGCTGGCACCATAGCCGAGCACGGCGCAGGCCGTGGTGAGGACGATCAGCCCGAGCCCGAAGGCGGGGCCCTGCGCCCACAGCCAGTGAAACGCGCCGGTCGCCCATTGCAGCCATCCGGTCGCCGCTTCCGTCACCGGCTGCGCGACCGCAGCGGTGTCTGAGCGGAGCAGCCAGCGGCCGATCTGGTAGGCGAGGTACCAGAGCAGCGGAGTCGTGAACGGGTTGGTGATGAAGGTGGTCAGCGCCGCCACCGGCACGTTGGCGCGGAACGGCAGGGCGAACAGCGCCGCGATCGCGATCTGCGCGACCGGGAACAGGAAGCCGGCCACCATCCCCAACGCCACCCCGCGCGGCACCGAGCGGCGGGTGAAGCGCCACAAGGCCGGCGCGAGGATGCGGTGCGCGACCGGGCGGAGAAGGCGGTTGCCCTCCATCGATTCGCGGGTCGGCATGGCGCGGCGGCACCAGGATATGCTCTTCTGCCACATGGGATCGGAGGCCCGGCTCGCCATCAGCCGTTGTCACGGAGGATGCGCCCGGCCTCGCGCTTCCACTCGCGTTCCTTGATGTGTTCGCGCTTGTCGTGCGCCTTGCGGCCCTTCGCCAATGCCAGCTCCACCTTGGCGCGCCCCCGCGAGTTGAAATACACCGACAAGGGCACCAGCGTCATGCCCTCACGCGCGACCGCGCCATGGAGCTTGTTTATCTCGCGTTCGTGAAGGAGCAGTTTCCTGGGCCGCTTCGCCTCGTGGTTGAAGCGGTTGCCGTGGCTGAACTCGGGCACGTTGGCGTTGACCAGCCACACCTCCTCGCCACGCACTTCCGCATAGGACTCGGCGATCGAGCCCTCGCCGAAGCGCAAGCTCTTCACCTCGGTGCCGGTGAGCGCGATACCTGCCTCGTAGACGGTTTCGACCGCATATTCGAAGCGCGCGCGGCGATTCTCGGCGACGATCTTCTTCTTGTCGAAGGCGGCGGGCTTGGGACGCGACATGATGCGGGCGATGTAGGCGGGCACGGGGCGGTTGGGAAGCGGAGCGCGACGAGCGGCACGCGCGGCGGGCCGGATCGGCGAACGACAACGGAAACGACCCAGCGTAAACGATAGGGGCCGCCGGCATCGCTGCCGACGGCCCCTGCTCTTGCCGTGAGTCGGATCACGCCGCGAAGCGGACCGAGGTCGGGCGCACGCGACGGCGCATCGCGCCACCGACGAGGCCGAAGCCGCCGATCATCATCGCTCGGCTCGCCGGCTCGGGAACGAGGGCGAAATGAGCAGCAACATCGGTTGGCCTGCAATTTTGGCCATTGAGCACGGTCCCGATCCCGTACGGCTCATGCCAGCCCGGCATGGACGAGCGCGGCGTCTACCGCGTCGCGCGACGCCTGCGATGCGGGGGTCATCGGCAGGCGCAGGGTGGCGGGAAAGCGCGGGCGCACGCGTTCGAGCGCGTACTTGACCGGCCCCGGCGAGGCATCGGTGAACAGCGCCTCGTGCAAGGGGAACAGACGGTCGTGGAGCGACAGCGCCTCCGCGGCGCGACCCTCTGCGCACGCCTGTTGGAACGCGGCGCACAGGCCGGGTGCGACATTGGCCGTGACGGAGATGCAGCCGGTGCCGCCCATCGCGTTGAAAGCGAGCGCGAGATCGTCGTTGCCCGACAACTGGACGAAACCGGGGCCACAGGCTGCGCGGTGGTGCGATACGCGGGACAACACGCCGCTGGCGTCCTTGATGCCGACGAACACCTCCGGGAATGCCGCGACGATGCGGGCGACGGTGGCGGGCTGGATGTCGGTCACGGTGCGGGCGGGTACGTTGTAGAGGATGATCGGCAGAGGCGTGTCGGCCGCCAGCGCCTCGAAATGGCGGAAGATGCCCTCTTGGCCGGGGCGGTTGTAATAGGGCGGCACCATCAGTGCGGCGTCCGCGCCGGTCGCGTGCGCCGCGCGCAGGTTCGCGGCGGCGACGCGGGTGTCGTTGGAGCCGGCACCGGCGATGACGGGGACCCGCCCCCTCGCCTGCTCGACGCAGACGCGGACAACCGCGAAGTGCTCGGCGGCGGTGAGCGTCGCAGCCTCGCCGGTGGTCCCGCATGCGACCAGGGCTGCGGAGCCTTCGGCGATCTGCCAGTCGATCAGTTCGCGATAGGCGGCCTCGTCGAACTCGCCGGCGGGGGTGAAGGGGGTGACCAGCGCGGGGATGGACCGGGAAAACATGGGTGAAACGCGCTCCTGCCGCGCCGGATGGGGCTTTTGTTCAGGACAGATACGGGTGCGATCACTATCCTGTCCACATGCACGGACCGATTGCGCAGATGGGGTTGAAGCTCGCAGGGCAGCTGGGGCTGGTGGCGGCCAGCGTCGCCGGGGTCGCGGCGATGGCGCCCAGCCAGCAGATGGGCCAGCTGCAGGGCGCGCCCGACCAGCTGGACGCGTATCGCACTCAGATGGCGAACATGGCGCCGCAGCCGCCGGCGCGCGCGATGCCGAGCGACCCCGCCATCGCCGCCGCGGTCGCGCAATGGCGGGCGCTGCGCGAGACGGACGCGCTGCCGTTCGACAGCTATGCCGGCTTCCTGCTCGCCCATCCCGGCTGGCCGGGCGAGGCGGCGAGCCGGCGGGCGGCAGAGCGCAAGGCGACAACCGCGACCCCCACGGCGGCGGTGACGTTCTTCCGCCGCTATCCTCCGCAGAGTGCGAGCGCGGGGGTTGCCTTTGCGCGGGCGCTGGCGGCGCAGGGGCAGCCGGGCGAGGCGGCGGAGGCGGCGCGCGATGCCTGGCGGCGGGGCGGGCTCGCGCCGCTGGACGAGGCGGCGGTGCTGTCGAGCTGGGGCGGGTCGCTGACCCCGGACGACCATGATGCGCGGATGGACGCGCTGCTCTGGGCGGGGCAGACCGGGGCGGCGGAGCGGCAGATCGGCTTTACCTCCGCCACGCGTCGGCCGGGGTTCGCGGCGCGGTTGGCGCTGCGGGGCAACGGCCCCGATGCAGCGGTGCTGGCGACCGCGACCGATCCGGCGCTGGCAGGCGATGCGGGCTATGTCGCCGAGCGGGCGCGCTGGCTGCGCGACCATGGTGCCTCGCCAAGCGCGAGGAGCTGGCTCGCGCAGCCGCGGGTGCTGGCGGTGCGGCCGAGCAATCCGGAAGCGTATCTGGAGGTGCTGCTGACCAATGCGCGCGGTGCGGCGGCGGACGGGCAGTGGCAGGTGGCGTACGACATCGCGCGCGGGATCGATCAGGTGTGGGCGCCGGGAACGGCGATCGCCGACCAGCCCTATGGCGCGCGCGACGACTATACGAGCTTGGCATGGCTGGGCGGTCAGGTGGCGCTGAAGCGGATCGGGCGACCGGCGGATGCGGTGACCCTGTTCGACCGCTATGCCAAGGGATCGTACGCGCCGCAGACCCGGTCCAAGGGCTATTTCTGGGCGGCGCGCGCGGCGGAGGCGGCGGGGCAGCAGTTCCAGGCGACGAGCTTCTACGGCTCGGCCGCGGCCTATCGCGACCAGTTCTATGGGCAGCTCGCCGCCGAGCGTGGCGGGCAGCCCCTAACGGCGCCCCCTGCCCTGCCCGTCGCGACGGTGTCGCCGGCGGTGCGGCAGGCGTTCTTCCGCCAAGAGACGGTGCGGGCGGCGCAGCTATTGGGCAATGTCGCCGATTGGCGCGACCAGACCGCGTTCGTGCGCCAGATCGCGCTGGATGCCAAGACCGACACCGATCACCTGCTGGCGGACGAGCTGTCGCGGCAGCTCGACCGGCCGGACCTGGCGGTGATGGTGGGGCGAAGCGCGCTGGTGAACGGGTTGAGCGATTACTCCGCGGCAGGCTTTCCGACGGTGCCGGTGCCGGCGGGGTATGAAGGCAGCTGGACGCTGATACATGCCATCGCTCGGCAGGAAAGCCAGTTCGACAAGGCCGCGATCAGCGGCGCGGGCGCGCGGGGGCTGATGCAGCTGATGCCGGGCACCGCGCGCGAACAGGCGGGGAAGATGGGGATCGTCCACGACGCCGCGGCGCTCACCACCGATCCGCAGCTGTCGATCCGGCTGGGGTCGAGCTATTTCGGGCGGGTGTACGATCGGTTCGGCAGCTATCCGATGGCGATCGCGGCGTACAATGCGGGCGGCGGCAACGTGAACAAGTGGATCGCCGCCAATGGCGACCCGCGCACCGGCGCGGTAGACATGGTCGACTGGATCGAGGCGATCCCGTTCACCGAGACGCGCAACTATGTGCAGCGGGTGCTGGAGAACGCGGTCGTGTACGACTTGATGCATCCGGAGCGGGCCAAGAGCGCCGGGCCGAAGCGAATGGCGTGGTATCTGGGGCAGCGGTGAGGGCGACATTCGCGATCCGCTGACGTAAGGCGGTGCCGATGGATCGCCCGAACTACATCACCCCGGCCGGCTATGCGACCTTGCGCGCCGAATACGACCGGCTGTTCGCGACCGAGCGGCCGGCACTGGTCGAGACGATCGCCTGGGCGGCGGGCAATGGCGACCGGTCGGAAAACGGCGACTATATCTACGGCCGCAAACGGCTGCGCGAGATCGACCGGCGACTGGGCTGGCTGTCCAAGCGGATGAAGGCGGCCAAGGTCGTCGATCCGGCGCAGCAGCCCGATTGCGGGCGGGCGTGGTTCGGCGCCACCGTCGAACTGGCCGACGAAGAGGACGCTCGGCGCACGCTGACGCTGGTCGGCGACGACGAGGCCGACGCGGGCGCGGGGCGGGTCGGGTGGAACGCCCCGATCGCGCGCGCCATCCGCGGGGCGGCGGTGGGCGACCTGCGCCGGGTCGAGCTGCCGGGGGGCTTACGCGAGTATGAAGTGATGGCGATCACCTATCCGAGGGCCGCATGACCGACGAGAATACCCCCACCCGCAACGTCGCGCTGCTGATCGACGCCGACAATGCCTCGCACAACCAGATCGACCCGGTGTTGACGGTGCTCGCCGAGCTCGGACAGGTCAACGTCAAGCGCTGTTACGGCAATTGGTCCAAGCCGGGCCTCGTCGGGTGGCGCGACATGGCGATCCGCCACGGCATCGAGCCCCAGCAGCAGTTCGACCTGACCAAGGGCAAGAACGCGACGGACATGAAGATGACCATCGATGCGATGGACCTGCTGTACCGCGGCAAGGTGGAGGCGTTCGGGATCATGTCTTCGGACAGCGACTTCATGCCGCTAGTCACGCGCCTCCGACAGGACGGGGTGCCGGTGTACGGCTTCGGATCCGCGACCCGGACGCCCGAGGGGTTTCGGCAGGCGTGCACCCGCTTCATCGACGTGACCGCGATCCAGGAGGAGCCCGCGCCCCCCGCCCCGCCGGCTGCCGCATCCAACCCGGCTTCGGCCCCGGTCGCGGTGGAGGTACCGATCGCGGAGTCGCTGCCGCCCGCGATCGCTGGGCAGAAGCTGCCCGTGGACGAGGCGCTGCTCAAGCTGCTGGTCGATGCGTATAACGCCACCAAGCGCGACGAGAAGGGCTATGTCAGCCTGTCGGCGATGGGGCAGCTGGCGGCCAACCGGTCGAGCTTCGACGTGCGCAACTATGGCTATCGGCGGTTGTCCGACCTGATCGAGGCGGTGCCGAACTTCCAGATCGAGCAACGCGCGGGCGGCCGGTCGTTCGTGCGGCGGCTCCGGTAGCGGGAACGGGCGCTCCCCCTCGCCCGTTCTGATCGGGTAAGAAGGAGAGCGAACGATGGAAAACCCCCGCACCACCGACGCGCGCGACCATGACGACAGCGCGATCATCGACGACGCCGTGGATCAGGGTTCGGGCGGGACGGTAGGCCGTTCCGGCGGCGCGCTGGGCCAGGACGTCGGCACCGAGGACGAGCTGACCCGCGCGGTCGACGATCCCGAGGCGCACACCCGCGCGACCAAGCAGAACGATATCGATGCGGGCGTCGCGCGACCCGCCGATCGGCGCGGCAGCAACGGCTGAGCGTGCGCGCGCGGGACTCGGGTCAGCCGAGCCCCGTGCAGTCGCCGCCCGGCGACGTGACGAACGGGCCGGCGCGCACTGCGAGCGTGCGACCGTCCGTTTTCGACAAGACATAGGTGGAATGCCGGGCCGGGTCGGTGCCGGCGTCCACCGTCCAGCTGGCGGCATCGCCTGCGCCCTCTTCTCCGGTCACCGTGAGGGTGAAGCTGCCCGAACCCTTGTCGTACTGATAGAACGGGACCGTGTAGCTCTGCCCGGACGCAAGCGGCAGCGCGCCGAACATCGGACCCCAGAGATTGCCGTCCCAGGTCGGTCCGGTCAGCGCCACGTCGATAGTCTCGCGACCGGCGTTGCCGATCTTCCAGCCGGTGACGCGGGCGGGTGTGTAGCTCAGCCGGACATGCTCGACGCCATCCTTGCGGCTGTCGAACGCGATCGGCGTGAGGTCAAGGCGGCGCAGGACGAAATGGTCACGCAGATCGAACTTCAGGGCGGTGACGCGCTGGTGGATGACGACGTCCCATGCGCGATCGCGACCGATGCGAACTTCCCGAATTACCTGGCGTTCCAGCCCGACCGGCTGACCGGCGCGCGAAAGCGTGTAGCAGCGGTCGCTCGGGCGAAGGCGAGTACCGTCGGGTGTGGTGGTGGTAAGCGCGGCGAGCAGTGCAAGTGTAAGGATGGTAGCCTCCCTGTTTGCACACGCGTGTATTAGCCGGGTGTCACGCCGTCAATCGGCCGCTGCGGGCAACATCAATGGCGTCTTCAAAGGGTTTGCAGGATGGCGTTTTGACCGGGTCGTGGCCGATACTCGCGTGCTCCGCAGCGTGCGGCGGTTGTCGGGATCAACCGCATGACCGCGATCACGCCTGATGAGCTGACGAAGGATACCTTGACCCTGTGATCGGCCCGGTAGGATAGGCGCGCCACACCGCAGGCCCTGGTGCCGAACAACCGCAAACCCCGGCACGAGGCCGGGGTGACGGGATCAGCGGGTCAGCTTCTTGTACGCCAGTCGTGTGGGCCGGTCGGCGGCGTCGCCCATGCGGCGGCGCTTGTCTTCCTCGTAGGATTCGTAATTGCCCTCGAACCATTCGACGTGGCTATCGCCCTCGAACGCGAGGATGTGGGTGCACAGGCGGTCGAGGAAGAAGCGGTCGTGGCTGATGACCACGGCGCAGCCCGCGAAGGTCTCCAGCGCCTCTTCGAGTGCGCGCAGGGTCTCGACGTCGAGGTCGTTGGTTGGCTCGTCGAGGAGGAGGACGTTGCCGCCCTCTTTCAGCATCTTGGCCATGTGGACGCGGTTGCGCTCGCCGCCCGACAGCTGCCCGACCTTCTTCTGCTGGTCGGGGCCGCGGAAGTTGAACGCGCCGACATAGGCGCGGGTGCCCAGCTCCTGCTTGCCGAAGCGGAACACCTCGAGCTCGTCCGAAATCTCCTGCCAGACGTTCTTGTTGGGATCGAGATGGTCGCGGCTCTGGTCGACATAGCCGAGGCGGACGGTCGAGCCGACCTCGATGGTGCCGTCGTCGGGCTGTTCCTGGCCGGTGATGAGCTTGAACAGCGTCGACTTGCCCGCGCCGTTGGGGCCGATCACCCCGACGATGCCGCCCGGCGGCAGGGTGAAGTCGAGGTTCTCGAACAGGATGCGGTCGCCATAGGACTTGGACAGCCCCTTGGCCTCGATCACCTTGCCGCCGAGGCGCTCGGGGAGTTGGATCAGGATCTGCGCCTTGCCGGCGACGCGGTTCTCCTGCTTCTCCATCAGCTCGTCGAACGCGCGGATGCGGGCCTTGGACTTGGTCTGGCGCGCCTTGGGGGTCTGGCGCATCCAGGCGAGCTCGTCGGCTATCGCGCGCTGGCGGCCGGCCTCCTCGCGCTCCTCCTGCTCCAGCCGCTTGGCCTTTTTCTCGAGATAGCCCGAGTAGTTGCTCTCATAGGTGTAGTAGCGGCCGCGATCGAGCTCGAGCACCCAGTTGACGACGTTGTCGAGGAAGTAGCGGTCGTGGGTGACGAGGATGACGTTGCCGGCATATTCCTTGAGGAAGTTCTCCAGCCACGCGACGGATTCGGCGTCGAGGTGGTTGGTCGGCTCGTCGAGCAGCAGGATGTCGGGCTTCTCGAGCAGCAGCCGGCACAAAGCGACACGGCGCTTCTCGCCGCCCGACAGGCGCGTGACCTCCGCCTCGGAGGGCGGGCAGCGCAGCGCTTCCATCGCCTGTTCCAGCTGGCTGTCGAGCGACCAGCCGTCGGCGGCGTCGATCTTGGCCTGGAGGTCGCCCATCTCCTCCATCAGCGCGTCGAAGTCGGTGTCGTCCTGCGGATCGCCCATCTCGGCGGAGATCGCGTTGAAGCGGTCGATCATGCCGACCACCGGCCCCGCGCCCATGCGGACGTTCTCGATCACGCTCTTGGTCGGATCGAGCTGAGGCTCCTGCGCCAGATAGCCGACGCGGATGCCCTCGGCAGGCCATGCCTCGCCCTGGAAGTCGGGATCCATGCCGGCCATGACCTTCATCAGGGTCGACTTGCCCGCGCCGTTAGGGCCGATGATCGCGATCTTAGCGCCGGGGATGAACTGGAGGTGAATGTTGTTGAGGACGGGCTTGTTGGCGCCCGGGAAGGTCTTGGTCAGACCCTTCATGACGTAGGTGTACTGGACGGCCATGGCGGGCGCGCGCTCCGTGGATTGGGGATGGCGGGATATGGCCGGGGAGATAGCGACGCGCCGGGCGCTTGGCAACGCGGGCACCGGCTTGTGCGCGGCGGGCGGGCCACGTAGCGAAAGGGCGATACGACAAGGGGACTGCCATGACACTGCTCGGGTTGCTGCTCGCCGCCACCGCACCTGTGCAACAGGCCGCACCGCCGCCCGCGCCCCTGACAGTGTCGCGCCCCCGCCCCACCCCGCTGCCGGTCGCGGTCGATGCCAAGGTCGCGGCGCTGCGCGACAAGGCGCTGGGCGACGAGGTGGCGTGGCGGATCACCGAGGGGCTGACGACCGAGATCGGCACGCGTGGCACCGCGGGGTCGGCAGGTCAGGCGAGGGCGCGCGAGTGGGCGGTGGCGCGGCTGAAGTCGCTCGGCTTTCGCAATGTCCGGATCGAGCCCTATGACGTGCCCGACGCGTGGGAGCGCGGAGCCGAGACCGCGGAGGTGGTGTCGCCCTTCCCCCAACCGTTGCGGCTCGCGGCCCTAGGCAACTCGGGTGCGACGCCGGCGGGCGGGCTGACCGGCGAGGTCGCGTATTTCGCCAGCCTCAACGACCTGCTGCTCGCGCCCGACAGCGCGGTCAGGGGCAGGATCGCGTTCGTCTCCAACACGATGCTGCCGACCCAGGACGGATCGAGCTATGGCAGCGCGGGGACGGCGCGCTTCGTGGGACCGAACGTCGCGGCGAAGAAGGGCGCGGTCGCCATCGTGATCCGCTCAATCGGCACCGACCATGGCCGCGGGCCGCACACCGGAACGACCAATTTCGAGGCGGGGGTGCGACCGATCCCGGCGGCGGCGTTGTCGGTGGCGGATGCCGAGAATCTGGAGCGGATGGTCGCGCGCGGCAGGCCGGTGACGCTGCGGCTGGTGCTGACCCCCAGGATCGTCGGCCGCCGCGCATCGGGCAACGTCGTCGCCGAAGTGCCGGGGACCGACAAGGACGCGGGCGTGGTGCTGATCGGAGGGCATCTCGACAGCTGGGAACTGGGCACGGGCGCGATCGACGACGCCAGCGGGCTTGGCATCACTACCGCCGCGGCCAAGCTGGTGATGGACGCCGGGCGTCCGCGCCGCACGATCCGGGTCGTCTGGTTCGGTGACGAGGAGATCGGCGGAGTCGGCGGGCAGGCCTATGCCCGCGCCCATGCCGGCGAGCGGCACGCGACCGCGAGCGAGAGCGACTTCGGCGCCGACAAGGTGTGGCGGTTCGAGACCCACTTCGCCGATGCAGCCAAGCCGGTGGGCGACCGGCTGGCGGTGGCGCTCGCCCCGCTCGGAATCGTCCGGGGCACGGGCCAGGCGGGCGACGGGACCGACATCGCGCCGGTGATCCGCACGGGCGTGGCGGGGGTGGACATCAACCAGTCGGGGCTGCGCTATTTCGACGTCCACCACACGCCCGAGGACACGCTCGATCGGGTGGACAAGGACGAGCTGCGCCAGAACGTCGCGGCGTGGACGGCGATGCTGGCGATCGTCGCCAATGCGCCCGAGGAGATCGGGCCGGTCGAGCGGCGCTGACCGGCCCGTCGCGACTTGGCGCGCTTGCGAACATTGATCGTTGACGCTCCGTTCCGGTCCGCTATGCACACGCGCTCGCGACGGCAAGGTGTCGGACGCGGTGTATCGCCACGCTTGGGGAGCATCCACATGAAGAAGTCTGCGATCGTCCTCGCCGCCGCCGGCCTGATCTCGCTGGGTGCCTGCAACCGCACGCCGACCGAGGCGGCCGCGGACAATGCCTCGGACAACCTCGAGATGGTGGCCGACAACCTCGAGGCGCAGGCCGACAACGCCACCGACGCCAACACCGCCGCGGCGCTGGACAACGCGTCCGAGCGCGCCGAGGATAAGGCCGACGCGATCGAGAACTCGGTCGAGAATACCTCGATGTAATCCGGCCTTCGGGCCCTTACCGAACGGACTGATCTATGAAGAAGACCCTGCTCGTCGCCGCTGCCGCCGGCCTGCTGTCGCTTGGTGCCTGCAACACGTCGCCCGAGGCCGCCGCGGTCGAGAACAACGCGGACATGCTCGCCGACAATCTGGAGGCGCAGGCCGACAACATGGACGCGATGGCGGACAACGCCGCGACCGCAGCCGGCGAAGACGCGCTGGAGAACGCCGCGGACAACATCAACGCGGCCGCCGATAACGTCCGTGACGCGGCCGACGAAAAGGTCGACAACATGAACTGATCGCACCCGGGCCGATCCGGTCCGGTGCCGACGGGGCGTTCCTCCATCACGGAGGAGCGCCCTTTTTCTTGGGCGCGCTTTGCGCTAGCAGCGGGTTTCGCGCGGGGGCCTGTAGCTCAATGGTTAGAGCTGGCCGCTCATAACGGCTAGGTTGCGGGTTCGAGTCCTGCCGGGCCCACCCCGCGTTGCAAGTCGCCGATCGCTCCGCTATCGGCTGCCACGTCGGGGAGTGGCGCAGTCCGGTAGCGCGCCTGCTTTGGGAGCAGGATGTCGCAGGTTCGAATCCTGTCTCCCCGACCATCTACCCCTCACACGCGGCGATGATCTCCTCGATCGAGGCGTAGCCGATGCTGCGGCGAGCGAGATGGGTCAGCACCCGGTCCCACCAGCGCCAGAAGGTCGCGAGGTCTGCCGCGTCGCGCACATAGGGTGTGTGGCCGGGCACCAGTGAGGGCGAGTGGAAGCCGAAGAGCAGCAGGCGCTCGCCGCTCGCCAGCGCGGTGTCGATCGCGGCGATGGCCTCTGATGCGGACACGCCCTCCGGGGTTAGCGGTACGCGGGACAACAGCCCCGCGCGGGCCAGCAAGCCGGTAGCGCGGGGCAGACGCGCGGCGATCGGGTGGAGCGTCGCGCCGATCGCGCGCAGGTGGCCGGTAAAGACGGTGGTCGCGGGCACGACGAGCAGTGCCCCGTCACGCCAGGCGCTATTGCCGATCGCGGTAAAGTCGGGTCCGCTTTCGGCGGAATAGTCGTGGCGCGCGCGGGGCGAGCAGTCGATGCGATAGCCGCGCTCGGCGAGCAGCGCGTGTGTGTGCGGTCCGATACCGTAGCGGCCGGCGCGAAAGGCTCTGGGTGGGCGGCCGGCGAGCGTGGTCACGGCCTGGGTCAGGCGGTCGATCTTGGCGGCTTCGAGCGCGCGCGGCAGGTTGCCCTGGAAACTGGTGGGGCCGGTCACCGGCTCGTCGTCGGGCGGGGTCACCCAGGCGTGGAGCTGGGCGCCGATCTCCGACCGGCTGTCCGCCAGCACGCCGGCCAGCAGATCGGATGCGCGGGGATCGACCGCGACCGGATGGTCGATCATGCACGCGAGGCCGGAGCCGGCGTCCGCGAATCGGCGGTGTGCGTCGGGGAAGGCGGCGAGCGCGGTCGTCGCGCGGTGATCGCGGCTGAGCGGAGCGCGCCAGTCGAACTCCTCCTCGACATCGACGGCGATCGCGAAGCGGGTGCCGAAGCTGTCGGGCCAGCGCACGCGTGCGGCGGCGGGCGGGGCGGGTCGCCGGTAGGCGGGCGGCAACACGGCGCCCGCCATCTCAGATCGCCGCCGCCTGCTCCACTTCACGATCCAGCACCGCTGGGAGGCGCAGTGTCAGGAGACCGGGTGCGTGCACCAGCTCGCCGCCAAGCTCGCCCGCGAGCTTGCGCGCGAGGCGGAGGGTGAAGCCGATCCCGAGCAACGGCGTGCCGGGCGCGTCCGCCTGTTCGCCGTCAATGCGGAACAGCCCGGCACCGTCGACGTCAGCGGGCGCGTGCGGCTGACCCAGCGTCAGCGCGACCTGCGTTCCATCCAACGCGGCAGCGATGTGGATCGTGTCGCCGCGCTGGCCGCCCGCGACGATCGCGGCGAACAGTCGCGAGATCAGCCGGTCGGCCGCGCGGTCGTCGGTCGCGAACGCGAGGCCCGGGGCGATCGGATCGAGGTCCAGAGTCACTCCACGCAGGCCAGCGAGCGCGTGCAGATCGCCGATCGTGCGCTCGACCAGCGTTCCGACGGCGACGCGGCCGGGCCGCAGTTCGAGTGCACCGCCCTCGATACGGGCGGCGGTGTCGAGATCCTCGATCGCGGCGACCAGCCCTGCCGCCTGCGCTCGGATCACCTCGGCGCGTTCGCGATACGGGTCGGGAACCGGGCCGAGCAGCTCGGTGCCGATCAGTTCGGCGAAGCCCATGATCGCGTTGGCGGGGGTGCGCAGCTCGTGGACGAGCTGGCGCAGCGAGTCGGCGGCAGGCGCGCGGCGTTCGGCCTGCTCGTCCCGGCGGGGGCGCCGGCCGAGCCCGCGCATCCCGGCGAAGCGGCCGCTATCCGGATCGAACAAAGGCACGCCCGACAGCCGCCAGCTGCCCGCCGCGGTGGAGGCTCCAGCGATCTCGAGCCGCGCGTCGGTAAACGCCTGCCGCCCGCGTAGAGCGCCGGCGGCGACCGCGTCGAGCCGGGCCAGCCCGCGCGCGCCATCGACCGCCAGTGATACTCCGACGAGCGCGGCGCGGGCGACGCCGTCGACCCAGCGGATCATTCCGGCAGCGTCCGTCTCGTACTCGAACGAGAGGGCCGCGGGATCGGGATCGGGCGTCGCCGCGAGCGGTGGGGGTGTCGGGCGATCGCGGTTGAAGGCGTCGATGCGTGCGACCAGGTCGGCGATCTCGAACCGTGGCGCCGAAGACGCCGCGCGCCGGCGGGCCTCCGCGACCAGCGGCATGGCCTGCGCGACCTCACCCAGCGCCTGGAAGGGCGTGGTGCTGAGCGGTGTGTCCGGGGCCGGCGCGAAGATCGGCATCGGGTCGGCGTGGGGGTCGGCCTCAGCCGGCTCGTCTACCGGTGCATCGTGGGACAGGACGAAGTCGGCCGGGCCGAAGCTCTCCAGCCCGCGCACCACCGCATCGGGGAGGTCACGGCGGTGGCGAAGCACCGATCGCGCGCGGGCGTCGAGCAACGGGAGCAACGCCAGCCAGTCGGCGTCGGGCAGCATCACCGCGCGCAGCACAGGGGCGGCGACTGCGGGATCGTCGGCGGCGAACAGCGCGACCAGCGCCGCCGGCGGGCGGGCGGCGGCGAGCATCCGGGCGCTGACGATCCGCACCTCGACGGGCACGACATCGCGCAAGTCGCCGAGGCGCGACAGCGTGTCGGCGTCGGCCGGCGCGCGACCACGCCCGATCAGATCAACGAGCTGAAGCCACGCCGAACGCGCGCCCATGCCCGCACTCGCATCGGCCGACAGGACGGTTGTCAGGCTATCGTCGAACCGCACGTCCTACCCTCGCACCCGCGTCGGCCCCGTGACCCGCGTCGTTGTTCCTTAACGCACGCCTGCCCATGTGCAACGGCGTAAAACGCTGCCGTTGCAAAGTGGGACAATTGCGTTCCCAGGCAAGATTATTATAGCCGGGCAGTCGCCAACGATTGCGGCACAAAGCGAGGACCCGACCCACCATGGCGCTCGATCGGATCGATCGACAAATCTTGGCCCTGCTGCAGGCGGACGGCCGCATGACCAACGTCGATCTGGCTGACCGGGTCGGCCTGACCGCCCCACCCTGCCTGAGGCGGGTGCGCGCGCTGGAGGAAGCGGGAGTCATCCGTGGGTATCATGCCGATCTTGACGCTGGGAAGCTGGGCTTTCCGATCACGGTGTTTGCGATGGTGTCGCTGCGCAGCCAGGCGGAGCGCGACCTGTCAGCGTTCGAGGCGCATGTCGCCGCGATCCCGGAGGTGCGCGAATGCCACATGCTCAACGGCGAGATCGACTTCATTCTGAAGATCGTTGCCAACGACCTGCGGACTTTCCAGGAAATACTGACGACGCACCTGACGCCCGCGCCCAATGTCGCCAGCGTCAAGACGTCGCTGACCATCCGCACCGCCAAATCGATTTCCGGCATCCCGGTCGCGGTGGACTGAATGACGAAGGGGCGGCTCCACGGGGCAGTCGCCTTCGAAGGTGAGACACTAGGACCGGCTTGATTCAGTCGCCTGTGCGGACGCGAAGCCAATCTTCCAGTTGGCAGCCGAGAGAAACGGCGGAAGCTGGACCCCCGCCTGCGCGGGGGTGACGTGCGTCAGACTTGGTGCTTCGGGCTCTGAATTACCCGGCCCGAAGCACCTCAATCGATTCGCTCAGGCTGCAGGAGCCACGGGTGTGGCACCAGGAGTCGTGGCGCCGAGCCACGCGGTCCACAGCCCCGCGATGTCGGCGCGCGGTGCAGCCTTGACCGCGCCCAGGGCCGCCGTCGCTCCGGCCTTGTCGCCGCCGCGGGCAAGCGCAATGCCGAGGTGAGTGTTGACCTCATCGGCGTTGACGCTGCCCTTGCTGAGCGCGACGCGATAGAGTTCCGCCGCCTTGGTGTAGTTACCCTGGCCCAGATACGCGTCGCCGGTCTGCGCGGCGAGCGTGCCGTTGGCACCGGCCTTGGCGCGGGTCTCGGTCGTGGCGAGCGAGCCTTCGTTGCGGATCGCGGTAGCGGAGTCGGTCAGCAGCGCCTTGGCGCTCGAGCTGGTCGCGGGAACCTTGCCCGCCGCCTGCCCTTCCTTGATGACCGCCTGCGCCTCGGCCGGCAGGCCGCGGTCGTACACGCTCTGGGCGTACTCCTCGTAATCATACTGGTCGGCCAGCGCGCCCGCAGCCCGCAACAGGCGGAAGAGGTCGATCTTCTGAGCCTTGTCGAGCGTCGCCACGGCGTTCTGCTGAAGTCCGTAGGTGACGACCACGTCGCGCCACGTCTTCGCGCTGGGATAGGCGGCGACGTAGCGCTTCAGCCAGTCGAGCGTCTCCACCTTCATCTTGCGCTGGTTGGCGCGCGAGATGGCGTAGCGGTAATAATCCTCTGGCGCCTTCTGCCCGGCGGCGTTCATCCGGTCGATCTCGGCGACCAGCGCGGTGTTGCCGCCGGCGGTGTCGCCCGAATCAAAACGGGCCTTGACGATCTGGAGCGCCAGGTCCTCGTTCTGGAAGCCGGCCTGCTGCGCCTGGGTAAGATACTGGATCGCGGCCGGATATTGCTTGCCGTTGAGCGCCAGCACGCCACGACGATAGAGGTAGCGGCCCTTGTCGGCGGCGGGAGTGGACGGGTTGGCAATCAACACGTCGAGCGGGCCGGCGAGCACCGCTTCGTTAAGCGGGGCGTTCGGGTTGGCCTGCTGCGCCGCGTAGAGCTTCTGCGATTCAAGGTCGTAGCGGAGCGCCGCGGCGATGTACTTGTCATCGTCGGTCTTGGCGGCGGCGTCGAGCTGCGCCAGCGCGGGTTCAGCGGTGGCGAAGTCCTTGGCCGCGATCGCGGGCTGGGCGACCTGCGCGGCCTTAAGAGCCTCGGGGCTGAGCTTCAGGCCGGGCGCGGCTGCGTCTTTGCCCTTCTTGTTCTTCTGGGCGGCCGCGGGGGTGGTCAGAGACGTACCGGCGACGCCGGTGGCGAGCAGCGCGACGAGCGCCAGCTTGGACAGGGTTTTCATGCGGGGAACTCTCCTCCTCACGGGCCGGGCGGCCCGGGCCGATCGCGGCGCCGATGTATCGTCGCGGGACGCCCGGTTCAAGCGACCCCGTCGGTGGTTTCGCGAGTGACGCCGGACGCGTGAACCGCGATTGAACGGCCGGCCGGGCGTGGGTACGGCGGCGGCGATGATCGCCGTGATTTCCCCCGCCAAGACGCTCGACTACGACACGCCCCTGCCCGCTTTCGCGCAAGCCTGTGAGCCGCAGTTCGCGGCCGAGGCCGCAGGGCTGGCGCGATCGGCGGCGCGGCTGGGCGCAAAGCGGCTGAGCGAGTTGATGCACATCTCGCCGGCGCTGGCGACGCTCAACGCGGGGCGCTTCCGCGGCTTTGCCGACGCGCCCGAGCGGCCGGCGATGTTCGCTTTCGCCGGCGACGTCTATACCGGACTGGACGCGGGGTCGCTCGACGAGGCGCAGGTGCGGTTTGCGCAAGGGCATCTGCGCATGTTGTCGGGGCTGTACGGGCTACTCCGGCCGCTGGACGCGATCCGGCCGTATCGGCTGGAGATGGGGACACGCTGGGCGCCCCGGCACAAGCGGCTGACCGACTGGTGGGGCGACCGGATCGCGGCGGCGCTGCGCGAGGCGGCGGCGGGGGTGCCGGTGCTGAACCTTGCCAGCCAGGAATATTGGGCGGCGGTGGACGGGCGGCTGGCGGACATGCGGGTGGTGTCGGTCGACTTCCGCGAGGGCGATCGCTTCGTCAGCTTCCACGCCAAACGCGCGCGGGGCGCGATGGCACGGTGGATGGTCGAGCATCACGTCGGCGACATCGACGCGATGCGCGGGTTCGATGCCGAAGGTTATACCTATGACGCCGCTGCAAGCACTGCCGATCGCTGGGCGTTCCGGCGATGAGTGCGGTGATCGTCGGCGCGTCGGGCGGGATCGGCGCGGCGCTGGCGGATGCGCTGGAGGAGGAAGGCACGCCGGTACGCCGGCTGGCGCGGTCGTTCGCGGGCCGGGATCATTTCGACTATGACGACGAGGCGACGATCGCGGCGGCGGCGGCCAGCGTGGGTTCGCCGACCCTGGTAGTGGTCGCGACCGGGCTGCTCCACGAGCGCGGCCTCGGGGGCGAGCGCGGGCCGGAGCGCGCGCTGGCGGAGCTGGATCCGGCATGGCTCGCGCGGCAGTTCCACGTCAACGCGATCGGGCCGGCGCTGGTGGCGAGGCACTTCCTGCCCGTCATGCCGCGGACCGGACGGATCGTGTTCGCGGTGCTCTCCGCGCGCGTCGGATCGATCGCCGACAACCGGCTGGGCGGCTGGTACGGCTATCGCGCGGCCAAGGCGGCGCTGAACCAGCTGGTGCGGACGCTGGCGATTGAGCAGGCCCGGCGCAACGGGCGCTCAATCGTCGCCGCGCTGCACCCGGGCACGGTCGATAGCGCGCTGTCCAGGCCGTTCCAGGCGAACGTGCCCGCGGACCAGCTGTTCTCGCCCGCGCGGGCGGCGGTGCAGCTGCTCGACGTGATCGGCGGGCTGAAGGTGCCCGACAGCGGCAAGCTGTTCGATTGGCAGGGACACGAGATCGCTCCCTGACGCACCGCTGGCGTTGGCGGCGGCGGTGTGCTTCACTTGATCCTGCAAAGGGGGCGGACATGGGCCAGGGTCGGATCGCAGGGGCGCTTGTGGCTATGGCGCTCGCCCCAGGCGCGGCGGTGCCCGCGGCGGCGGAGGTGGTCCGGATCGAGGTGCGCGCGCAGCAGGACTGGGCGCAGGGGCAGGTGTTCGGCGCGGGGGCGTACGAAACCGTGTCGGGCGTCGCCTGGTACGAGATCGATCCCGACGCTCCGGACGCACGCGACATCACCGACGTCCGCCTCGCACCCCGCAACGCACGCGGGCGGGTGGAGTATCACGGCCCGTTCCTGATTCTCCGGCCCAAACAGGCCGCCAAGGCGAACGGGACGGCGGTGTTCGAGGTCGCCAATCGTGGCGGTGACCAGAGCAATCGCATCCTGTTCCACGCCGACCGCTTCGACCTGACCCGGCCCGAGGCGACGCGGGAGGTGGCGCACGGGCCGCTGTTCGACCGGGGCTACACCTTTGCCTGGGCAGGGTGGCAGGCGGACCTGAAGGCGGAGGAGTTCGGGCTGACCGTGCCGCGCGCCGCCGTCAACGGCACCGCGCGGGCGACCAGCTTTCTCAACGTCGATGGCGCGTCCGGAGACGTCGGTTCCGTGCGGGTAGGGGAATCGTGCGCGGCCGACGCGAACGATCCGGGCGCGGTGCTGCGCATCCAGCGGCGGTTCGACGATCCGGGAACGGTCGTCCCGCGGTCCGCGTGGCGGCTCGCGCGGCGCGATCCGGGAGGGATCGTGGTGGCGGACCGTTGCGCATTTGTGCTCGACACGCCGGTCAAGGGCCCGGCGCTGGCGACGGTCACCTTTCGCGGGGACCAGCCGCAAGTGACGGGGCTGGGGCTGGCCGCAGTGCGCGACTTCGCAGGCTGGCTGCGCGGGCACGAGATCGCCGGTCGGGCGGGGCCGCGGACGATCATCGCCTATGGCTATTCGCAGAGCGCCCGGTTCCTGCGCGACTTCCTGTTCCGCGGGTTCAACCGCGGGCCGGGCGGCGGGCGGGTATTCGACGGGATGCTCGATTCCGGCGCAGGTGCGGGGCGGGGATCGTTCGACCATCGCTATGCGCGGCCGGGGGATGCGGGCAATTCGGTCGGATCGGCTTTGCGGCCGGTGGACCTTTATCCCTTCGCCGACCTGCCCGCCGCCGACATCGCGGGGCGGCGGCAAGCGGGGCTGCTCGACCGGGCGCGACGGGACGGGGTGGTTCCCAAGCTGTTCCACATCCTGTCCAGCTCCGAATACTGGGCGCGCGCCGGATCGCTGATGCAGGCGACCCCGGACGGACGCCGGGCGCTGCCGCAGGCGGCGGAGACGCGAGCCTATGTCTTCGCGGGAACCAACCATGCGCCCCGCCCTGCCCTCGCCTTTCTGGCGGCGGAAACCCGCATCGGCTACCCGTACAACGACAACGCCGATGCGTTCGGGGCGATGCCGGCGCTGACGGAGGCGATGCGGCGGTGGATCGTGGAGGACATGACGCCCCCGGCGAGCCAGCGGCCCGAGGTGGGAGAAACGCTGGTATCGCCGGGTGCGCTCGCCTTTCCCAGGCTGCCCGGCGTCACCGTGTCCACCGCGCCGCCGCCGGTGTGGCAGCTCGATTTCGGCGCGCGATACCGACGCGACGGCATTCCCGCCGAACCGCCGCGGATCGGGCCGCGCTACACGTTGCTGGTGCCGCAGGTGGACACGGACGGCAACGAGATCGGCGGCTGGCAGGGCCCGCGGCGATCGCTGCCGCTCGGCACCTACACCGCCTGGAACGCCTCCGACCCGGACTTTGCGGGGTTCGGCATCCTCTCCGGCCTGTCCGGCGCGCTGATCCCGTTTCCGTGGGACGAGGCGGACCGGGTCGCGCGGGGCGATCCGCGCCGGTCGGTGCTGGAGCGCTATGGCAGCCGCGAGGGGTACATGCGCGCCACCGAGCGCGAGATCGAGCGGCAGGTAGCGGCCGGGTTTCTGTTGCCCGACGAGCGGCGGTGGACGCGCGACGCGATGCTGGTCAACTGGACGCGCGGCGATGCCTTGCGGCTGGTCTGGCCCCGGCCGGGGGACTGAGTCACGCGCCGCGGGGGCATGCGGTCGACTGGCGCTCGACCAGTTCGTGGGCGAAGATGCGTGAGCGGGGCGCGGGGTCGGCGCGGTCGGGCCGGCGCATCTCGTGGATCAGCAGTTGGAGCGCCTCGCTGGCGAGCTGGTGCACCGGCTGGCGGATCGTGGTCAGCGGCGGCCACAGGGTGAGCGCGACGGTGGTGTCGTCGAAGCCCACCACGGTGAGGTCGCCGGGTACGTCGAGATGGCGACGGTGCGCGACCGAGATCACCGCCGCGGCCATGTCGTCGTTGCTCGCGAAGACGGCCGTGGGGGGCTCGCCCAAGTCGAGCAGCCGTTCGCCCGCGACCAGCCCCGAGGCATAGCTGAAGTCGCCCGCGACCAAATGGGTTTCGATCGCGTCCTCGCCGGCGTCGCACACTGCCGCCTCGAACCCGCTCAGCCGCTCGCCGCTGGCTGACTGGCCGGGGTTGCCGATCACGAAGCCCAGCCGACGATGGCCCAAGCCGATCAGATGGCGGGTCATGTCATAGGCAGCCTGCCGGTCGTCGATCCGGACCGAGATCGCGTCGGGCGCGGTCCCGGCGACGACCGCCATCGGCAGCCCCGCCGCGCGCAGCACCTCTCGCACCGCAGGCGATTCGCCCAGCGGCGGGGCCAGGATCATGCCGCCGACCCCCGAGGCGATCAGCCCGGCGATCGCCTCGGGGGTCGGCGGGCTGCCCCGCTCGCCCTTGAGCAGCACCAGCTGGGCCGCGCGCGCCGATGCTTCCTCGAACACGCCCAGCAGGAACTCGCTCATGAATGCGGCGCTGGGATTGGAATAGATCACACCGATCCGGACCTCGGTGGAGGTGACCAGGCTGCGCGCGGCGACGTTGGGGATGTAGTTCAGCTCGCGGATCGCGGCGCTCACCAACTCGCGGGTGTCGGCGCGGACCCCGGCCTCCGTGTTGATGACGCGCGAGACGGTCATCGGCGACACGCCCGCCGCCCTCGCGACGTCGATGATCGTGACGCCGCGACGACGCCGTACTCCGTTCCGCAACCGCCTCGCTCCCCCCCGGCCCAGCATGTTCGACCATGCCCCCATCCGCAGGCCAGGGACAACCCCCGTGATCGTCAGAGCAGAAGGTCCGCCGCGGTCATCGCCCGCTGCCCAGCAATCGTGAGGACGAAATCGGCGATCCGGTCGCCGTTCACGTCACCGGATACTTGGGTCGAACCGTCAACAAGGGTATAACGAAGCTGCCCCGCCTGGCCGGAGAAGGCCGCAGTGCCGACGAACGCGAACGCCTCGTTGGCGGCGGTGCCCGCGTTGGCGTCGATGCCGCGCAGGTCGAGGCGGTCGCCCGTGGCGAAGTCGAGGATGGTATCGCCGTCGGCGTCGGTCGCCCTGGCGAACAGGAACAGGTCGTTGCCGCTGCCGCCCTCCATCGTATCGGCACCGGCACCGCCGGTCAGCTTGTCGGTACCCGCACCCCCCGAGAGATAGTCATCCCCAGCATCGCCCGAGACGACGTCGGCTCCCTCGCCGCCGTTGAGCCGGTCGTTGCCGTCGCCGCCGAATAGCGTGTCGTTGCCGTCCATTCCCTGGAGCCAATTGCCGCCGGCATTGCCGCGAAGGACGTTGGCGGCGGTGTTGCCGGTACCGCCGATCAAGGCGATGCCGGTCAGCGTCAGGTTCTCGACGTGATCGCCCAGGACAAAGGTGACGCTGGCCTGGACGAGGTCGGTGCCGCCATCGGCGAGTTCGATCGCAAGGTCGCGCGCGTCGTCGACAACATAGGTGTCGTTGCCTTCGCCGCCCTCCATCCGGTCCGCACCGACGCCGCCGTCGAGCCGGTCGTCATCCGCCCCGCCCAGCAGCGTGTCGTTGCCGCCGAGGCCATACAGCATGTCCTTGCCGCCAAGGCCGCTGAGCAGGCTTGCGCCCGCATTGCCGGTCAGCTTGTTGGCGAGGGCGTTGCCGATGCCCTCGATCGCGCTGCCGGTCAGCACCAGCTGCTCGACCTCGGCGGCCAGCGTGTAGCTGACGGAGGCGTTGACCACGTCGGTGCCTTCGCCGACCAGCTCGATCACCCGATCGCCGGCCTCGTCGACATAATAGGTGTCGTTGCCAAGGCCGCCGTACATCGTATCGGCGCCCGCGCCGCCATCGATCCGGTCGTTACCGTCGCCGGCGTGGATCGTGTCCGCACCCGTCCCCGGCAGCGGCTGGCCGGCGACGGTTCGGGCGGGGGTGATGATGTCCGCCTTGGCGGTGCCGTTGATCGTCACGCCCGGGTTCCGGGGATTGAAGCTGCCCGACCGGACGTCGTACGACCCATCGGCGAAGTCGATGAACGCGATCTCGTTGAGGCGGGTCACGTCGGCCCCCGACCGGACAAGCACGGTCCCGGCCTCCGCGCCCAGAGCATAGGCGGCATAGGCGCCGGCGAACACGGCGCGGTTGACCCCGGCACCGCCCCAGATCTTATCGCTGCCCTCGCCGGTCGCGAACACGTCCGCGCCGCCGCCGCCATACAGCGTGTCGTCGCCCGCGCCGCCGGCCAGCGTGTCGTCACCCTCTGCCCCGTCGATGACGTTGGAGCCGCCGTCACCGCCGAGCAGATCGGCGGAGGCGGAGCCTGTCAGGTTCTCGAAACCGGTAATGTAGTCGCGCCCCGCACCGCCCGTCTCGATCTCGCGTCCCTGATCGGCGAGCAGGACCGCCACGCCCGCCCCCGCGCTGGCATAGCTCAGCGTGTCGATCCCCTCGCCGCCGTACAGCAGGTCGACCACGCCGGCGGCATTGCCGACGCCGCCGTCGATGGTGTCGTTGCCCAGCCCGCCGTTGAGCCGGTCGCCGAGCGCGCCGCCGGTCAGGCGGTCGCCGGCCGATCCCCCGTCGATCTCGACAATCTCGACATTGGTCAGCGACGTGCCCTGGCCGCCGATCACGGAGGTCGATCCGGCAGCGCCGTTCAGGGCAAAGGTGATCGCGGCGTTGCTCTGCCAGAAGCTGCCGATGTAGCGATCGGTGCCGGCGCCCGCGTCCAGCGTCACGGCCGCGCCGATTGCGCTGACTACGTCGTCCGCGCTGCCGAGCGTCGCCGTCAGCCGCTCGATCGCGCTGAAGTTCGCCTGCTGCTGGACGGCCGCATAGCTGGTCAGCGCACCGCCGATGCCGGCGTTGGTCAGCGAGATCGCGACGACGACGCGCGCGGTGGCCGCGCTCCAGTCGAGCGACAGGCTGTCCGAACCGGCGCCGGCGTTGAGGAGGTAGCTGGCGTCTCCCGCCCCGATCGAGAACGCGTCGTTGCCCGATCCGGTGGACAGGGTCACCCTCTCGACGTCGACGATGCTGGCGCCGTTGGACAGCGTGTGGCGCGATCCGGAGCCTTGCGTGAAGGTCAGCGCCGCCGTCGAGCGGGCATAATCGCCCGTCCAGCTGTCGATATCCGCGCCGCCGTCGATCGTATCGATGCTGCCGGCGCTGAAGAACACGTCGTTGCCGCCGCGGCCGTTCAGCGTATTGGTGCCGCCGCCACCGTACAGGCGATCGTCGCCGTTGCCGCCGGTCAGGGTGTCGTTGCCGGTGCCGGTCGTGATCTCCACCCGCTCGAAGTTGCGCAGGGTGGTGCCCCCGATCACGGATACGGCATCGGGCGCGGCGTCGAACGTGAAGCCGATCGCGGCGGTGGCCGCTTGGTATTCGCCGACAAAGGTGTCGACGCCCGCGCCGCCGTCGAGCGTCGCGGCGGCGTTGGTGACCGTGAACCGGTCGTTGCCGCTGCCCAGCCTGGCGGTCAACTGCTCGATCTGGGTGGTGTCGATCCGATGGCCGCTGCCGTTGTCGATGAGGAAGCCGGTGGTGTTGTAGGTGGTGCCATATAGGCTGCCCTGGATGGCAGTGGTGCTGGCCGACCAGTCCACCGTCACGTTGTCGGCACCGGACCGCCCGTCGAGCGTATAGGCGATGGCCCCTCGCCCGACCGAGAAGCTGTCGGCGCCCGAACCCGTCGTCAGATTGATCCGCTCGACGTTGACGACGCTGCCGCCGTTCGAGAGCGTGTGGCGCGTTCCCGCCTGTTGCACGAAAGACAGGCCGGCGACGGCGCTGGCGTAGTCACCGAACCATGTATCGGCGTCGGCACCGCCGTCCACCGTGTCTGTACCCGTGCTGCGCAGGATATCGTCGCCGCCGCCGCCCTTCAGCGTGTTCACACCCGCACCGGCGTTGATCTGGTCGTCGTAGTTGCCACCGACGATGCTGTCGTTGCCGGCCCCAGAGGTGATCGCGATGCGATCGAAGTTGGTCAGCGACGTACCCTGGCCGACAAAGGTCGACGTCGCGCCCGCCCTGGTGTCGAGCGTGAAGCCGATATCGCCGCCGCCGGTGAAATACCCGGTGAACAGGTCGATGCCGGCGCCGCCGTCCAGCGTCACGACCGTATCCTGCGCGGTAAAGCTGTCGTCCGCGCTGCCGAACCGGACGGAGAGCCGCTCGATACCGGACAGGTTGACGGTCTGGCTCGTCAAGACGTCGCGGATCTCGCCATAGCCGCCGTCGATCCTCGCGTAGAGATAGCCGTCGATCCGCGATGTGGTCGAGGACCAGTCGACCGTCACGAAGTCGGTACCGCCGCCGCCGTTCAGATTGTAGCTCGTGCCACCCAGGCCGATCGAAAACCGGTCGCTGGCGCTGCCGGTCGTAAGGTTGATCCGCTCCACGTTGACGATGCTGGTACCGTCGGAGAGGGTGTGGCGCGTTCCCGCGCCCGACGCGAAGACGAACGCTTTCGTGGACGCCCCGTAGTTGGCGAACCAGGTGTCGAAGCCGGCGCCCCCGTCGACGGTGTCGATCCCGCCGCTGCTGATGATCTGATCGTCACCGCCGCGACCGTTCAGCACGTTGGTGCCGGTGCCGGCATCCAGGACGTCGGCGAACTCCCCGCCCGTCAGGCTGTCATTCCCTGCGCCGGTTTCGATCACGACCCGTTCGACGTTGCGCAGCGCGCTGCCCTGACCCGTGAGCACGGAGGTTGCGCCCGGCGTGCCGTCGAGGACGAAGGCGATGCCGGTGCGGCTTTGCCGGAACGAGCCGACGAAGCCATCCACCCCCGCGCCGCCGTCGAACGTCACCGCCGCGTCGGTCGCGACGAACTCGTCGTCCCCGGTCCCGGACAGCACAGTTAACCGCTCGATTGAGGTGTAGCTGATGTCCTGGTACGGGAACGAGGCCACCACGTTGCCAAAAGGGTCGCCACTGCCGCCGCGAAGCGAGCCGGTGATCCGGCTGCCGGCCGTCCTCAGGTCGATGACGAGGCTGTCGGTGCCCCCGCCGCCGTCGACGAAGGACGTGCCGTCTACTGCCGTGATGATGTAGCTGTTGTCTTCCGAGCCGCCGACGTACCGCGCCATCCCTGTAGCCTTTCGCAACGCGCCCCCACGCTCCGATCGGCAGACGCTAGCGGATCATCCGGTGATTACCAGCAGTTCATCGTGAGCGTTCGTCCGATGTCGATGTCCCAAACCGGGATCGCGCGCGATACCAAGTCTTGTTCGCTGGGCCGCACCCGACGGCTAATCGTCTGAACTCGATGGCAGATCTTAAAGCCTCAGCGATCTGGCCGCTCGCAGACCGGGTGCCTCGCACCCGTGACATGGTCTACCGGTAAGACCCGCATCCCGGACCAGACTTGGGCTAGGCCGCAAACTCCGCCCTTCGCGGCCGTGCCATATTGGCGTACGGGCGCGATACCGTTGGACGCTCGCTGACACACATGACTGAAGTCCCCATCTTCTTCGACGCTTCGGGCCGGCGACGTCGGCGCTTCGCGGTCGCCGTGCTCGCCTTCGTCCTGCTGCTCGCCATCGCGCTGACGGTGTTCGCGGGAACCCTTCTTGCGGTTGCCACGCCTTCGCCCTTGCCCTTCAATGTGGAGCGTGCGCCGCGCCATGCGACCGCCACGCCGGGAGAGGGCGCGCGCCTGTCCGGCCGGACGCTCCGTCGTGCGGCCGGCTATCTTTCGCGCTTCCTGCCCGGCAAGGCGGCGGAGGCGCCGCTGGCGATCGCCTTTCACGCGCCCTGGGACGAGGACAGCACCGCCTCTCTGCGTCGGCATGTCAACGATCTGGATTGGGTGATCCCCGGCTGGATGTCGATCACCGGGACCGATCACCGGGTGACGAGCTTCCCCGACGCTGCGGGCAAGGCCATCCTGGCGCGCGCGACCCATCGGCCCCTCGTGCTGCCAATGGTGCAGAATGCGCTGAACGGCGAGTGGGACGAGGCGGGCGTCGCCGCGCTGCTCGCGAACCCCGCCGCACGCCGCACCGCGCTCGACCGGGTGGAAGCGCTGCTCGCCGCGAACCATGCCGACGGCGCGTTCTTCGATTTCGAACAGCTGCCGCCCACCGCTCATGCCAACTACCGGCGGTTCCTGGCCGAGACGCACGCCCGTTTCGCGCGACGCGGATGGATGGTGGCGATCGCCGTGCCGGCCGAGGACCCGGACTGGAATCTGTCCGCCTATGCCCGCGTCGCGGACAAGCTGTTCCTGATGGCGTATGACGAACATTATCAGGGCGGCGATCCCGGCCCGATCGCGTCGCAACGCTGGTTCGAGGCTGCGGTCGCCCGCGCGATGCGGACGGTACCGCGCGACCGGCTGGTCGTCGCGATCGGGTCCTACGCCTATGACTGGCAGCGGGGCGGCGACACCGACGCGGTGTCGGTGGAAGAGGCGTGGCTGTCCGCGCACGACTCCGGCACCACGCCGACCTATGACAAGGCCAGCGGCGAAGCCCGTTTCTCGTACGACGAGGCGGGTGCGGCGCATCAGGTGTGGATCGCCGACGCCGCGGCCGCCTACAACCAGATCAGGAGCCTGCGGCGTGCAGGCATAGGCCCGGTCGCGCTGTGGCGGCTGGGCAGCGAGGACCCGTCGCTATGGCGGGTGTTCGGCCGGCGGGCCCGCACGCTGCCGCCGGCGACGGCGCTCGATGCGATTCCAGCGGGCACGCAGGTAAACATCGAGGGCAGCGGCGAAATTTTGCGGATCGGCGCCACCCCGGTCGCCGGCCTTCGCCGTACCGCTACCGCGCGCGACGGCAGCGTGACGGACGCGAGCTTCGACCGGCTGCCGCTGCCGTTCGTGATCCAGCGGACCGGCTATCGCCCCGGGCTGGTCGCACTGACGTTCGACGACGGGCCCGACCCGGACTGGACGCCGCGCATCCTCGACATCCTGAAGGCGAAGCATGTGCCCGCGACGTTCTTCATCATCGGCGAGAACGCGCTCACCCAGCGTCGCCTGCTCCAGCGCGAGGCGGCGGAAGGGCACGAGGTCGGCAGCCACACCTATACCCATCCCAACCTCGCCACCGTATCGGACGGCGTCACCACGCTGGAGCTCAACGCGACCCAGCGCCTGTTCCAAGCCTTTGCCGGGCGATCGTTGCGGCTGTTCCGGGCGCCGTATTTCGGGGATGCGGAGCCGACCACCGCCGACGAGATCGGGCCGGCGCTGGAGGCGCAGCGGCTCGGCTATACATCGGTCGGGCTGCACGTCGATCCGGGCGACTGGACGCGACCGGGCGTCGCCGCGATCATCGACCGGACTGTCGCGGGCGTGGAGGCGTCCGACGCGGAGCGCAGCGGCAACGTCGTGCTGCTCCACGATGCCGGCGGCGACCGGTCGCAGACGGTGGCGGCGCTGCCGATCCTGATCGACCGGCTGCGAAGCGCAGGCTATCGGTTCGTGCCGGTGTCGACCCTGACCGGCCTGTCGCGCGATGCGGTGATGCCGCGCATCTCCGCCAGCGATCGCGCCGCCGCACGGTGGGACCTGCTGCTGTTCACGACGCTGGGAGACCTGACCGTGGCGCTGCGCTGGGCGTTCGGGATCGCGATTATGCTGGGGATC
>Ga0325400_1000016_pt1 | contig 93214 bp, 45 predicted proteins | sample PopdelMetagenome_2_FD_205662 | JGI IMG/M metagenome (GOLD analysis project Ga0325400, IMG submission 205662) | Populus deltoides microbial communities from Bellville, Georgia, United States - Xylem-PdKOR-R1 | ecosystem: Host-associated > Plants > Phyllosphere > Stem > Wood/Secondary xylem... | reverse complement strand
TATCATTGTTTAATCTTTACATTAATCTTCCATCTCAAAGTTCTCATTAATTTCTTCCTCTTCTTCTTCATTATTATTAGTACTACTACTACTACTACTACTACTACTACTACTACTACTAATATTGCTGCTATTATTATTATTATTATTATTATTATTATTATTATTATTATTATTATATTTTATGCACTTTAAGTATGCTCTGTGTTTGATCAAGGATCCTGACATTGTTGGTCTTGCCTTGTTCATTCACATCAGAAATCTGTTTATATTATATAATATATCTCTTTGATCTTTTCATAAACTCAGTATATAGGCTGGAAACCTGTGACCCAATCTTTGAGATCATTCTCAGGTATAACAATGCCACGTACTGAGTATTATTATTATTACTATTAATATTAATATTATTATTACTGTTACTATTATTATTGTTATTATTGTTGTTGTTGTTGTTTTATTAATTATAATTTATACAATTAACCTCTCTGTGGTTCGACCCCGGTCTTGCCGGGTTATTTATTATTGTGACACTCCTGCACTTGGGATAAGACATCAACTCTTTGATCATGTCACTCTTAATATTTTAAGTCTCACTTAAGAACAAGAATAAACTATGTTCCAAGATATTACGATGATAGGGAAGTTCGTTCATGTGAGAATTTGTTAATATTTCCCCATCCTGAACGACATTTATCAAAAAAAGCAGTGAGAGGAAGATACTTGATAGAAATCAAATTTAGACATGTATATAATTATGTGTTATTTAACTACGATGAATTGAGATCTTTTAATAAGTACAATATTAAAATGTTGCTATTTTTAAATAATTTTTTTTATACTTTTATATAAACTGATAGATTAAGTAATTCCTTGAAGGCAACATCATTAATTTTTACTATCCTAGCATTAACATGCTTTGATTTTAATGTATTTGCATGTTAGATAGATAAGGAATACAAAAACATTAAGAAAAAAGAAATTGTTTTGTTATGATTGTGAATTTATTATGCCTATAGATAATTAATGATGAGAATTAGATTTATTTTGGTTTTGATAAGAAAATGATTTTGTGTTCATACATGCTGCCATAAAAAGGGAAGGAAATTCTCAATTGTCAATTTTAGGGTTCTAGGGCAACTTTGAGGGAAAATGACTATTTTGATGCTAATATCATCAACTATCATGAATTAAGTACTAAATAGAGTAAAGTTATGAAGGTTATTCAAAGAAAAATATTGGGTAAATGATGGAATTTCTTGTTCTAAATAGATACATAAATTTAATAATAGTCATAAATAGAATTAATTGGTTTGCAACATGAGTTGTTGATGCGTATTTTACAGGTTTTAAAATTTGAAGTAGACTCTCATATAGGGGAGGTGCTGCCAAGATTTGTTTTAAAATAAGTTATTATAAGACCCAAACTTTTAGCCCAAATTAAAGTCCAAGACAGCCCAAACCTAACCTAAGTAAACCTAGGTATATAATGAAAAGCTATAAGAGAATTTTTTTTGCTCTTTTTTTTTCTTATGGCTGTAATGACCCTTCCCTCATAAAATTAAGGATTTTAGTTTTTTATCTTGATTTTTTTGTTCAAGAAAGGTGGAAGTAACAAGTAAGTGTTTCCCTTCTATATTTTTATTTTTTATTTTTGGGTTATTTATGGAAAAATCAATGAAAAAGTTATGGTTTTGTTAAGATTTTGATGATTGTTTGATCTTGGAGTTATAATTGATGTAATAGGGTGTTAGATGGCGTAAAACGAACTATTAGGATGTCAGGAATGATAGGTTTTGATGAACAAGTCATCTATTTTTTTATTTGGGTTCTATAGATTGTAGACTGGTAGGTCGGGATTCTGGAAATCCCAACCAACCCGTTCACTTGTTGCAACCAGACGACCGGTTTACCCTACAGTGGGTTAGTTTTATTTTGAGTTGTTTTTTAGTGTTTTACATATTCATTATAGGTTCTACTAACATTTCTCCTAACGATCTTTAGTAGTCTTCGATTTTGCATCCGTTTGCCTTTTGTTTTTGTTTTCCGGGTGAGTGGGATAATCTTTAATATGCATGAAATATAAATAATAAATGTATGTTGATATTAGGATGAGCACAATTGATTATTTCTTGAATACACACATGCACACACATATATTTGCTTTATTTCCGAGTACTCATTTATTTCTTGAATACACACACACACACACACACATATGTTGCTTTATTTCCGAGTACTCATTCATTTTTTATTTTTCACTCGTATTCTTTTGAATCAAATTATATTTGATATGACTTTTATTTGTTTTGGATATTCATATAAGTAACTATTATGCATTGATATCGATATATTTGTTAGAAACTCTATGTTAAGGAGAGTTGTTAGTATTTGTGCACATCGTATTTATATACCTAGCTAGTGAGAGAAGTTTTAAACTATTATTGATTTTATTTCTTTGAACAATATCATATTTGGAAGATTATGAGATGCTGCATGATTTTATATAGTTTTGGTTTTATGATATGTATGTTCTAAGGCTTAGCAAAAGTAGGGTGCCCCTGCGGCACCACTCTTGTGTTGCAAGTCACAAACCTGGAGTTCAGGTGAAGTTAACATCATGCAGTGATGTTAGCATCCTTCAGGTTGGAAGGTGAGGTGATTGTGAACTAGTATAAGTCTAAGATGAATGAAAAGGCAACAAATTCTCAACCTATGATGTGGAAGGAGTTTTATGAGATGTTTTTTTAGTGTTTTTTGCCTGAAAGCTTGAGGGATGCCAGAGCATATGAGTTTGACAGGTTGGTTCAAGGTGATTTAACTATGAGGTGGAGTTCACGCGGCTGTCCAACTATGTTGGTTATTTGATACAGACTAAGAAAAGAAAGATCAAGAGGTTTGTTCAAGGTCTTAATAGCTACTTGTTCAAAGCTATTAAGGATCACGAGTTTAAGATGTACTCGGCTGTAGTGGATTGTGCCTGAGCTATTGAGGCATGAGAGTTAAAGGATGAATTATCACTAGATTTGACCAAGAGGCCCAAAGTGGTGAGTTAGTTCTCTTTTCAGTAGTGGTCTAATACAAGTCCTAATAGAGGACAGGGAGTTGACAAGGCTAATTTAGATAGTCGACGTGTTTCTCGCCAAAATCTATTTTTAAAGGAGTCTATAAACATAGTATGGGTGGAGGTGGTCAGACTCAAAGTTAGGATACTATTCAATCAACACCATAGGGTTCAAGGGGGAGGCCTTTATGTCAATCTTGAGGATCTAGGCATAAAAGAGCTTGTTTTAGTTGTGGACAAATTGATCACTTACTAGGTGATTGTTTGAACAGACGTTTGTCCATACCCAGTGCATTTGTATCGGTTGTATCTCTTAATCGGACTTAGTTTACTAGTCATTCTATGTTTAAGAGTGGTTGTAGAGCCGATGAGCGCGACCAACGAAGTTGTGGAGATAGGCGAGATTTTTTCCTTTACTCAGCAGGATGCCCAGGCATCCAACATCGTTGTCTTAGGTGCACTACAACAACCCTAATTATATAAACCCAAATTATATGGTATAAATTCATAGCAACCAAATTACATATATATATATATATATATATATATATATATATATATTACTGAGGCAGAGTTTCCTTTGTATTCTTTGATACCAAGTTATCGACTCAAAGATTTCTCAACCTGTAACATCAATCAATTTTTTTTTAATAGTTGTGCTCAAAATATGTAAACAACCAACCATACATCTATTCTAAAAATAACAACATCATAACTTACATCATATATAGGTCAATAAGTTAAACATTACAATTACAATAAAATATTAGTTCTATCAATTACATCAATTTCTTAACAAAATATTTATCCATGCATCTATTTTCCGGTTCAAGAGTGTGAAGTGCCTAAAAGAACATGATCACATTTAAACATGATTAAAAAATTGCACATTTCGACAAATAATTAATTTAGGAATAATTATGCATGTACGTTGAAGTAATTCTCGCCTCATTGAATGAATTATCTTATCCTTAATAGTTTAATAATTTCATAAATTCTTTTCCAAATAAAAAGATATAATTTACAAAAAAAAAAAATACCAAGAGTGTCTCTAATAGAACCCACATATTTAACTTCCATATAAATTAATTAAGCTCACTATTTATCTATTACACCGATTAATTATCTCATTAACCCAAAAGTTTATTCTCTGAACATGTCTATTCATCAAAAAAATATTTCTAGTAACCAGGAAATAATCTCATCGACTCATCCATTCAACAGAGCATTATTACCAGTAACCAGGAAATTATTTTATCTACTTGTTCATTCAACAGGGCATTATTCTAAGTAACAAGGATTCAACAGGGCATTATTTCCAGTAACCAGAAAATTATTTTATCTACTTGCCCATTCAATATGGCATTATTTCTTGTAAACAGGATTCAACAGGGCATTATTCCCAGTAATCCAGGAAATAATCCCCTTGACTCGCCTATTCAACATGGCATTATTTCTAGTAACCAGGAAATAATCTCCTCGCCTCCCCCATTCAACATGACATTATTTTATCTCTCACTCTTTTTTTTTCTTTTAATCTTTATACCAAAAATCACAATCTACAAAAATTTCTTCTACCATCAGTTAAAATAAGCTATTTAATTATTTTAAGGTGTCGAACACCTACCTGGTGTCTGTGTGCGTGAAGAGGTCCCTTGTTGCTGATTAGGTCCCATAACCTCCTCTATACCAACACAATTTACTATGTTATTTTTCATTTATTTGTACTGGTAAAATTCTAATACCAATGACATATTTATTGATTATACTCAACACACTTAATTAAGCTTAATTGAATCATTCATTTATTATTTACATAAATCATTATTCAATTTAACCTATCAACATCAATTATCTTCAAAAGGGCAAGATCTCTCAATAATATTATCAAAACTCAATTTTTTTCTAATTTTCTTCTTTTCACCAAAATTAACCTAAGGAAGAAAGTAAAGATTTTTCTTTTCTTTTCTTTTCTCTTTGAAGAATTCTTACTCCTTTCATAATAATAACACTTATAAACCTATTTATTCCTCCATTTTCCAAACAATTGTATTAAAACCTCAAATCCCTTAATTATTTCCTCTTTTGGCTAAAAGTTCAATAAAAAAGGGGAGGAAATAATTTTTGTTTCTTTTAATTAAAATTAATCACTTACCCAATCTTAATACATGCATTCTAACATGGTTCAATCATAATTTGCATCATTCCCATAATCTATAACATAAACCCACAATTTCACATAATCACAATTCTACATAATCCTTCATCAAACATAAAACTAGAGGAATAAATCATTTGGAACATGTTATTTACCTCACTTTGATAAGGATTTACAGAAAGAATGTAAGAAAAAATCAAGTTTCCTTTTCTCCCTCTTCAAACCCTAGCTTGAATTTCTTCTTCCAAATCACTCACCACCTTAAAATCACCCCCTCTTGGTGTTTAACTAAGTTAATCACTCTAATTACTCATTTTAATTGGTGAAATTAACAAGAATTTGTGTAGACAAATCACACAATTTCTCCCCTTCTCTTGGTTTTAAACTCTCGGCTAAAAGAGAGAAAAATTGGAGCATTTATAGTCCAGGTTTTATTTATTTACACATTGGCCCTCATTACTTCTTATTTCTATTTTTGTCACTTAATTCTTCTTTTTACTTAATTACACCACAACACCTTACCTTGTATTCAATTGTGTCCATTTACAATACCTGAAATCCTTTTATTTAATCTATTTGGTATTTTATTTTGTTCAGATTATAATTTATCGGGTTTTCACATACACTCTTTATATTTGTTTGACATGTGAGCAACTCTCTCTTACGTGTCATCATAATTTGCTTTGAGGTTTAGTAAACAACCTAATTTGTTAAAAAGTCCTTTTTGTGTGGCTACCCCATCAAATAAGGTTATGTTTGGGAAATATGTTTGTATTGATTGTAAGGTTGAGATGCAATGTAGAAAGCTTTTGGGTGATTTGGTGATTTTAGGAATAATAGGCTTTAATGTGATACTAGGTATGGATTGGTTTTCTAGGCACCATGCCTTAATTGATTATTCGAATAAAATAGTAGTTTTCAAGCCTGATGAAAAGACATAATTTGTTTTTCATGAAGATGTGTTATCATCTTCATCGAGTATTCTCTTGGCCATCACGAGAAAGATGGTACGGAAGGGTGTACAAGGATTTTTTGCTTATGTGCAAGATGTGAGTATGGAGGTTTCAGAGATGGAACAAGTTTTGATAGTTAGGAGTTCATTGATGTTTTTTCAGATAACTTACCTGGACTATCTCCTGATAAGGAGATAGAATTTTATATTGATTTAGTTTCGGGAACGAAACCAATTTTGATGGCACCTTATAAGATAGTGCCAGGAGAATTAAAGAAGTTAAATGAACATATTTAAGATTTCTTGGATAAGGTGGTTATCCGTACAAGTGTGTCTTTATGGGAAGCACTTGTTTTATTTGTAAAGAAGAATGATGGGTCGATAAAGATGTGTATAGACTATAGGTAGTTGAACAAGGTCATTATTAAGAATAGATGACCTTTTTATCAGTTATAAGGAGCTCAATGTTTCTCAATGATCGATTTATGATCGGGGTATTACCAGTTGAGGATTAGAAAGAAATATATTCCTAAAATTGCTTTTAAGACTTGCCATAGGTATTAAGAGTTTCTATTGTTGTCTTTTGAGTTAACAAATGAACCAGTAACCTTTATGGACATGATGAACAAGGTTTTTAGGTCGTTTATTGATAGGTTTGTTATTGTGTTCATTGATGAAATCTTAGTGTGTTCAATGAGTAAAGAGGAATATAAAGAGTATTTAAGATTGGTGTTTCAAACTTTAAGAGATCATCGGTTGTATGGAAAGTTCTTAAAAAGTGAGTTTTGGTTTGAGAGTGTTGGGTTTTTAGAACATGTGGTATCCAGGAATGGGATAGAGGTTGATCCACAAAAGGTGGAGGCAATTAAACAGTGGCCTAGAATGATTACGACAATTGATATTATAAGCTTTCTTGGTTTAACAGGATACTATACGAGGTTCTTAGAGAACTTTTTATGAAATCCTACTCTATTGACTAAGTTGACACTTAAAAGTGTCAAGTTCCAATGGTTATAAGAATATGAGAAGAGTTTTATGGAGTTGAAAGAAAGGTTGATTACAGCTCTGATTTTGACAGCACCTTCAGGGTTTGGTGATTTTATTATGTGCTGTGATGTATCTAGGATTGGATTAGGTTATGTTTTTATGCGGAATGATAGTGTAATTACTTATGCCTCAAGGAAGTTGAAGTAGCATAAGCAAAATTACCCAACACATGATTTGGAGATAGTTGTGGTAATGTTTACCCTTAAAATTTGGAGACACTATTTGTACAGGGAGACATGTGATATATTTTCAAATCATAAGAGTCTTCAGTATATCTTCCAGTAGAAAGATCTGAATTTAAGATAGAGAAAGTGGATAAAGTTGTTAAGTGATTATGATTACACGATTTAGTATCACCCAAGCAAGGTAAATATTGTTGTTGATGCCTTGAGTAGAAAGTTTATTGGTAGTTTGGCTTATATTTAGGAGGTGAGGAGACTATTGATTAGACAGTTACATGGATTGTTGGATAAAAAGGTCAATTTTGAGATTGGTGAATTGGGAGCATTGTTGGCTCACTTGCAAGCTATGTTGAACTTGGTAGACCAGATTAAAGCAGCTCAAATAAAGGATGAGTGGCTATATAAGATTCAAGATGAGTTGGAGCTAGGAATGGCTCCGAGTTTTGTTGTTAGTGAGGAAGTTGTGTTGAGATTTGGTTTCAGGGTGCATGTGCCTGATGTGGATGATTTGAAAATAGATGTGATGGCATAAGCACACCAAACTACCTATGCTGTACATTCTGGTTTTAAAAAGATGTATATGGACTTGAGAGAGTGTTACTGGTGGAATGGTATGAAGAAAAACATTATCAAGTTTGTATCTCGATACTTGACCTGTTATAGGGTTAAGGGTGAGCATCAGAAGCCACCAGGGCTTTTGCAGCCATTGTTGATTCCTGAATGGAAATGGGAGAGGATTACTATGGATTTTGTGTCAGGTTTGCCTTGGAGTCAAGAGGGTTATGATTTAGTTTGGGTGATAATTGACCATTTAACCAAGTCAGGTCATTTCTTGCCAGTAAAGGTGATATATGGGCTTACAAAGCTGGTAGAAATCTATATTAATGAGATCATGAGGTTGCATGATGTGCCAATCTCAATTATGTCCGACAGAGATCCATAATTCAGTTCTCAGTTTTGGGTGAAGTTTTAGGAAGTCTTGAGGATTAATATTCAGTTAAGTACTGTTTTTCATCCTCAGACCAATGGACAGTCTAAGATGACTATATATATTTTTAAGGGTATATTGAGAGCTAATGTGATTGATTTTAGGGTCGGATGGAGCAAGTACTTGTCTTTGATAGAGTTCGCTTATAACAATAGTTATCAGACGAGCATTAATATAACACCATGTGAGGCTTTGTATAACTGAAAGTGTAGATCACTTGTATGCTAGTATAAGATTGGCGAGGGAAGATTGATAGGTTTCGAGTTAATACAGTTTACTTTGGATAAGATTAAGGTGATCTGAGATAAGGTTCAAACAACTTAGAGTGGGAAAAAGATTACACGGGTAAAAAAAGGCGTAGCTTGGAGTTTTCATTTAGTGACGTGTTCCCAAAAGCCTCTCTGACTAATGAAATATTTAGATTTGAAAAAAAGAGAAAGTTGAGCACCAGGTTTATAGGGTCCTTTGAGATTTTAGAAAAAGTAGGGGCAAAGGCGTACCAGTTTGCCTTGCCACCTAATTTGTCCTCTATACATTTGGTGTTCCATGTTTCCATATTGAGAAAGTATTTGACCGATCCATCTTATGTCTTGGAGGATTAGCCGGTTGAACTAAGAAAGGATATGTCATATGAAGTCCACCCAATAGAGATAGTGGATCGACAAGTTAGGAAGCTTCGGTTGAAGGATATCGCATCAGTTAAATTGGTGTGGAGTGGACACCCATGCAAAGAGGCAACATGAGAGCTTAAGGTGGAAATGCGCAACAAGTATCCGTACTTGTTTGATTTTGATGGTAAGACTTATTTTCTCAAAGTTTAAATTCGAGGAAAAATTTTGACCCAAACCTAAACCCAAGTCATCTCAAACTCAACCTAAGTTAACCTAGGTATATAAGGAAAAGTTGTAAGAGAATTGTTTCTCTTTTTTATTTTTTTATGGCTATCGTGACTCTCCCCTTATCAAACCAAGGATTTCAGTTTTTGATCTTGAGTTTTTGGTTGAAGGTGCAAGTAACAAGTAAGTGTTTTCCTTCTATATTATATTTTTATTTTTGGGTTGTTTATGGAAGGATCAATGAAGAAGTTAGGGTTTTGTTATGATTTTGATGATTATTTGAGTGGAGTTATAATTGATGTAATAGGGTGTTAGATGACATAAAACAAATTGTTAGGATGTCGAGAATGATGGGTTTTGATGAACAAATTGTCTGTTTTTTTTTTGTTCTATAGATTATAGACTGGAAGGCATGTGAGTAAATATTATGTATTGATATCTATATGTTTGTCAGAAACCTTATGCTAATGGAGAGTATTTAGTCTTTGTGCACATCATATCTATATACCTAGCTAGTTATCACCCCATAGTGGTCACCTTCGAGTGTCTCTGATTTCTGACATGTATTACAATACCTTATGTTAATATGCTTAGTTATGTTCTCTTATTTATATATTATCATAATTGATGACTTATGTTCATAAATAGTTAAAAAAATGTACATGAAATATTATTTCATCATTGAATTAGTTGAACTCACCCCTCTATTTAAAATATTTTCATGTTTTTTGTTTTCGTTAGCAGGTTAATCTTGACTAAGAGTTCCTGCTTTCTTTATTTTTTGGTTGATATATCTAGCTTGCTTTCATGAGGCTTTCCTTTTAGTTTGATTTGATGTCTTAGACGCTCCACTATTACACTGTTTTATTTAAAGGTTGGATTTTTTTATGTAATAAATATATGGATTATCGGTTTTTTTTAATTGATGATGATAAGTTTTGAACTCTTATTGATTTTATTGCTTTCAACAATATCATACTGTGGAAGATTATGAAATCATGCATGATGTTATATAGTTTTGATTTTATGATATGTATGTTTTGAGGTTTAATGCAGGTGGGGTGTCCCCATGACACCACTTCTGCCTTATCGGTCACGAACCCAGGGTTCGCGTCATGATAGATATATTGATAATGTTATTATTATTTTTATCTAATTTGTTTGGATGACAAAAAAAAAAGGTTAGTAGAGATAGATATGAATAGGAGCGTTGCTAGTTCTTTTGATGAGCATGAGCCGTTAGGTGCCAACCATGATGAGGCACCTCGGCACCCTCTTTGAAATCATGCTCGTCGAGTATGAGGGTGACTGATTCATAAAGAGGGTGTCCTTTCTGAGTAGGATATATACATTTGGAAGTATATTGGTCAGTGGAAGCTCAACCACAACATGTAAGTTCGTTTTCTTTTCCTGCACGATAAAAAAAATAAACAACAATGGATAAAGTTTGAATAAGTAATTTTAATGAACGAATGGAAATTCAGGTTTATAAATTTTGAGGCTACATACATAATAAAATCATTGATGGAATTGCATTTATTTTAATAGAGTCAGGTTTCTAAAAACCCTAAATGAAAGCTTATGATTGATGCTTGGTTTAAAAAGTTCAAGATTAATATATAAATATATAATTATTTTTTAAAACATTTAATTCAATTAGTTTTTTAATTTTAATAAACTAAATATTTTTATAAATTAACGTGTAAGGAAAAATTTCATTAGGAGAAGACTAACAACGTCATTATGTAAGATTGAATTCAAATTGTGATATTTAAAAAAATATTAAAATTTTAGTTCTCATTATCTTATTCAATTTTTTTTCTATGAATTAGGTTGCGTGATTTCTAGTATGAGGCCTAAAAAAAGCAAAGAAATATGCAAAAGATAAAGGTCTTCCAAGGTGGGAAGACAAGGCCATGTGGAGGGATTTTAAACCTCTGCACGTCTCGCGGGGTATCTAGGATGCTTATATCTAGCACATGATGTTAGGGTATTTCTTGAGGCGGTCACAGTCCAATTCAAAGAACTGAACCAATGAGATTCATGGTTCCATGACCACGCACATTGATAGAACCATTCAATTCGTTTTACATGCAAAATGGATGATAAGATTTTGTTTTATATAATATTTCTTAAAAACAATTATTATATGAAAATGTTTAACTGATAGTAGCTTCTTTTTGCAGGCTATGGTACTTGGGCGTGATTTAAGATCGATGGAGCTTTTTATTGAAACCCACATACATAAGGAGAACAAATAGAAAGAGGTACAACAACTCATGGATAGTCAAGCCCGGAAGTTCATGGTAAGTAGAATTTTAACATTTATTTAAGTTTTTATATATATATTTGTTGACATATTTTTTTTATGAAACAAATAACACCCGATTGCATGAGAGATACGAGGACGATCCTTCGACTCATCCAGAACTCAGTCTAAATTTTTGAATGAGGCTGGATCAATCGGTGGATATGATAGAAATCGAGTTTATGGTGTCTCTAACACTACGACCAAGGATATGTAGGCAGGTCGTAATGTCTTGACCATTGGAATATCACAATCTAGATTGATCCAACAATTATCAGTCATCCAAATGATCGTACAAGAATAGGTTCAAGCTGAGATGACCTACCTTGGTGCTAAGATGACTCAATTTAAGGCTGAGACAACCAAACTAAGGGATAAAATGAATGTCATCGAGCAATTGTTGACAACTCTCACTAGTACTTGTGCTCAACCTCGTCACCCTTATAGTTCTAGCAAAGATCCACCTTCACCTTCTCTTCCAGCTTTTGTCCACTCGAAGTTGTATTTAATAACATTTTAAAATTAATAAAACAAATTTGCCTTTTATTTTAATTTAATTTTGTTTTATTTTTTTAATTGTATTGTTTGTTTTTAACTTTTTTTAAAATAATTATATATAATACTGATAAAATTTGAAATACTAATAGAATTACCAACGGACCAAGTCCCTCGAAGAGTTCCAGATAGTTGGAAAAACAATTACAAGTCTTACCACTGCTAGATGTAATTCTTTGATGGATTAATTATGTCGGTAATATGTATATAATCATCGATAAATTTACCAACAGTTTATTTTGTCACTAATATGCCATAATCACCTATGGATTTATCGAGAAAATTATTGCCAGTAAAATTTTTTGTTTTCCATGATAATCCCGTTAGTAAACCCCTCTATGATTATATTACTGGCGGAATAGAAATCACTGAAGATATGTTTTTTGATGACATGTTTATGTTTGTTATTTCGTCAGTAATTTTATTTCCAACGGAACCTAGCAAAAGAAAGTACAGAAAGACTTGTATACAAAAGAGAAGTGCAAAAATAAAAATGACTGAAATAAAAGTTTCTAAAGCTAAAGGAAAAAAATCTATATTAGACTCATTACTTTTTAGTCCATTTTAATATACCTTATGATCCTCTTAAGAAGTCTAGAGCTTTAAATGTAAAGTTTCCATCAAGTGTTTTTAACCATAAAACTAGATGATGTAAGATTAACTCTAAAGTTGAATTCCAATCTAGCAACTCATCGTGAAAAATACCATAAGCCAAAATTATGATAACTTGACATTGTAGCATGAAGTCTGTAACACCTATAATGACTTAAATTGTAGCATGAACACCATCAGATTAAAGCTTTTTCCTTTTTCATTAATAGATAAAGCTAAAACATGGGTACAAAATCTTAAGTCAGGATCAATTCGTGCTTGGGGTAAAATGCAACAACAATTTTTAAAGAATTTTTTTCCGTCTCACAGAACAAACTCTTTCAAAAGACAAATCACCACTTTCACTAAAAAACTAGGAGAAATATTTTACCAATGTTAGGATAGGTATCGAGACTTGCTTAATACTTGCCCTCATCATAGTTTTGAAACATGGAGATTGGTTTCACATTTTTATTAAGGGTAGCACCTAAAGATAGACAAATGGTGGAATTGATGTGCAATGGAACTTTTGAAGATAAATACTCTAATGAAGCAATGGAGTACCTAGAATTGCTAGCTAAAAATGCTCAAAATTAGGACACTACAGACACTTATGAGGCACCAAGTAAAACTCAACTTCATACATCTAGTGGAGGAATGTACAACCTTAGGGAAGATCATGACCTCCAAGCCAAATTTGCATCTTTAGCTAGAAAAGTCGAGGCACTAGAATTGAAAAAGAGTGGTCAATTAAAATCTATTCAAGAAATTATATGTCAAATCTGTGAAATCAATGAACACTCAACAAATGATTGTCCAACTTTGCCTTCTTTTAGGAAATGCCTTAATGAACAAGCTCATGCTTTAAATAGTTTTCAAAGGCCCAATCATAACCCATACTCACAAATGTATAACCCTGGTTGGAGAAATCACCTAAATTTCAGTTGGAAGAGTGATGCACAAACTTCACAGCCACCGTTTCAAGCACACCATAATTTCTAAAATTCTCATGGATATGCACCTCCTTATGCTCCAACTCCTAGAAGAATTCTTGAGGAAACACTGCATGCATTCATTGAAAATCAAGAGACAATCAACACTCAACTTGCTCAAACCATGACAGGTTTTAAAGATACTCTTGCAAAATTCACATTTGCTCTCGGTTTTCAAGAGAAAGGTAAGTTTCCATCTCAACCACAGCAAAATCCCAAGGGGCAATACAATACAATTACAAGTAGTTCTGGAAGCCACCACATGGATCAAGTCAAATCAGTCATTACTCTTCGTAGTGGTAAGGTTATTGAAAAACTCACTCTTGAACCTTGTGAGAAAGATGATGAGTTAATCTCTGAGGGTAAGGAAGGGGTTGAATCTGAACATTGCAAATAAAAAACGGATTCCCTACTAGTACTTCCATTTTCTCATGCCATGACCAAACAAAAAAAAGTCAATCATAACTCTGAAATCTTTAAAACTTTCAAGCAGGTAAGGATCAATATACCTTTGTTGGATGCTATTAAATAGATACCTTCTTATGCTAAATTTTTGAAAGATCTGGGCATTCTGAAGAGAAAACTGGATGTGAAAAAGAAAGCCTTTTTAGCTGAACAAGTAAGTTTTATTCTTCAAAACAATAATGCTTTGAAATATAAAGACCTTAGTTGTCCTACAATTTCATGCTTTATTAAAGAACATAAAATTGAAAAAGCTTCACTTGATCTTAGAGCTAGTGTGAATTTACTTTCATATCCAGTCTTTCAGAGTCTCAATCTAGGTGAGTTAAAACCAACTTCTGTAACTCTCTTACTTGCTGATACATCTATAAAAGTGCCTAGAGGAATAGTTGAAGATGTGTTAGTACAAGTTGATAAATTCATTTATCCTGTGGATTTTATTGTCTTCGATACACAACTTGTTGAAGCATGTAATTCATTTCCTGTTATTTTAGGACGTCTGTTTCTTGCAACTTCTAATGCATTGATTATTTGTAGGAATAGACTGATGAAGCTATCATTTGGAAACATAACATTGGAGATGAATATTTTCAACATTTGCAAGCAACCTGGAGATGATAATGATTTACAGGAAGTATATGTTATTGAAGAATTAGTTTATGATCAATTTGAATCCACCGTGAGTAAAACAAAGTTTGATGAATATGTAGATTTGTAAATGATTTATTCTCAAGAAGAAATCGAGGACAAGAAAGGCACCAAAAATGTTGATACGGATCTTTTGTCAAGATTGACAATAGATTCGACATCCGACATCACACCAATTGATGATTATTTTCCTAACAAATCCTTACTTTCTCTTAGTCCAATGCCTTGGTTTGTTAATCAAATCAATTTTCTTACAACAGGAGATTTGCCAGCTCACTAGAGTACCGAAGACAAAGAAAAGTTTTTGAACGAAGTGAAGAACTTTTATTGGGATAACCCTTACTTATTCAAATATTGTCCTGATCAAATATTTTGAAGATGCATTTCGGACAATGAGGTAAGTAGTGTCATTAAACTTTGTCATTCTAAAGCATGTGGGAGTCATTTCTCATCAAAAAAAGACGACTGCAAAAATCTTACAATATGGATTTTATTGGCCCCTTATGTTCAAGACACACATGAGGAATTTTTATATAATCTTCTATTGACTTTTGGGACATATCCTAATGGCAATGTGCATTGTGCATTTCATAACTTATGACCCTATTTTTATAACGAACATGCTCGGAATAGTCTTGGGAATCTGACTATAAAAGACCCGGTTTGCTAGTTTTTAAGAAAACTGGATGAGAAGCCTATCCTCAACCCATAGAGGGCGTTAAAGCTATTCTTGAATGTAAAACCAAGGGAAGATGTGAGTCACAATCACAACTACAATTTAAACCTTATTTTGTAAGAGCGCATGTCTTTTGGTTTAATTAATAGCATAATATTTATATTTTGTTGTTTCTTATATTTGTTTAAGTGTGTTTCAGGTTTGTCAATGTTCGTTGTTTTAGGTGATGTCTTCTATACTCTATCTTTCTACCTTATGACATTGAGGACAATGTCTCATTTTGGTTGGGGGGAAATGGTAGTAGTTGACAGAAAAAAACTAATCAACTAACTGCTTTTGTTTTTAATAAAACCATTTGACAAAATTGTTATTACTAGGATGGTAGAGTAAGGGGGAATTTTATTGACTCTTGAGACGCATCTTATTAAACATTTTCTAATGGTTTTTGCAATATTCATAACAAGGTCTATCACATACTTCTCTTGAAATATTCAGGTTTACAAACTCTCGTATTATTATCAATTGATTCTGCTCATATACTCATTTAACAAGTATTCTTAAACCTTCATTTTCACACATAAACTTTAACGTATAATTGTGGGTTGCACATTGGATTATTACATTATTTATGTTCTTTTGTTAAAGGTAACAACTAAGGGAAAGGGATAGTATATAATTTGCAAAAAAAAAAACAAATTGATAATATTGATGATACTAAAAATGTAGATAAGTTTGGTTTCGTAGCCTCCCTAACCTAAATAATTAAGTCTGAAGAGATGTTTTAACACCTAATACCCTAAAGTCAACTGACTTGGAAGCTATTGGCCTAATTCTTGTTACATGGGTTAAGGATAAGAGCTTAAGGGAATCAAACATTCCACTATCTACGTATCAGTATCTACAACCCGAGTTCCTAAGCTCGAAGAGGTGTCTCAACACCTAATGTCCTAAGACCAACTAGTTTGAGAGTCATTAGTCTAAAGCTCGTTACATGGGTTAAAAATACATTGTGTTTTAAGTTATATGTATATATATTAAAAAAAAAATTTTAAAAAAAGAAAATAATCCAAACCCAAGGAAGTTAACCTTAAACATTAGAACAAAATTTTGTTTTCTTCCAAGTAAAGCCCCATAACTATGTGTTGATATATTGAGCATAAAAAAAAAGGTTTATTAATATCTTGTTTAAGAAGTATGAAGCGGATATATAAATTTAATGAGAGTTTGTTTATTTGGATAGATTAATGGAAGTTGACTGATGAATGCCTTACTTTATGGAATTTGCAAATTGTTTTTCTATTTTAATGCTTTGATTACTAGAGACTAGTAATAAGCTGGTTGGGGGGGTGATTAGTACTTAAAAGTGCATTTTTATCAAGGTTTTATATCATCATTTTGCACTTAAAGTATCAATAACTCCTTAACGAGAGCATGTGTTATAATATCATGTCTAATACTATAAGATACCTTTAATTTATGGTAAATGTTCATCTTAAATGCAATCCTATCATGTGAATGAAGGGATTGATTTATGAGTTTAATTACTGAAATTGAGAAGACAAAGAGAGGGCTAAGCTTATAAAAGAGACACTAGTTCAATCCAAACTGGAATACTGTTTAGTCATTAGGTCATATCTAGAGCTGTAGTTCTTGGATTTTAGTTTGGTTTATATGGCTAGAAAGCTAAGACATAGGCCTAAAACATTCAAGAGAGTTTAAACTCAATTCTGCTGTATGGAAGTCCAAATCTTAGCATCAAAAGAGAAGTCTGAATCTGTCCTGCAGCCCAGACACTGTTCAGTGTTTAGCCCATATCTCGAGTTCTAAAAGTCCAAATGCATCGATGTTTTTTTTGTTGGAAAGTTAAGAAAATTTTCTAGAACTTTCATAGGAGAATCTATTCAAATTCTGACGTTAGCAATGACGTTTTGTTCAGACAAGAAGATAAGGATTGTCACCAAGTCAAGATGTGTCCACCCACTTAACAATTAGTCATTAAATCAATAGTTTTAAATTTTAGCCTATAAAAGGAGGCATTTGCCATGCATTTAGGCATCTTGGTTTTCAGATCAAGATCATGTTCTTGCTTTCTTTCTTTATATTTTTGTAATGCTTAAGTTTTGTTTATATTATTCTCTTGTTTATGTTTTTCATTTTCTTTCCTTTACTTAGTTAACTTATATCTTATTTATGTTCTTATCTTGTTTATTTATGTTTCTCTCTTTCATTATGTTTAGCTAAGTTTATTATGTCAAGGTGAAAAGATTACACTAATGGTGTAAGAATAAGTATAGTATAAACTCAACATGGACTTTAATGTTTGATACTAACATGTTTTGTATTTGTTATCTTGTTCACTTTTAATATTTTACTCGTTAAATGGTTAATCTAGATTTATGTTGTATCACCCTTGGTACAACAAATACTTGGCACTTTTATAGACCAACCGTGTGGTATAACCAACACCTGTGCTATGAAAGGAACTTGATTTGTTGTTAACATAAGTTATAATCATGAATACCTGACAATATTTACAAGTATTAGCATTATTCGAATAAAATAACTAATGTAATCATGTTAACAATTTATAATCCGATGGAACCTCTTTTGTGTGTGGTTTCCAATTGAGTAATAAAAAGAGTTTATACTATACTTGTTTGAAATACCATTAGTGGATCCTCTAACCTTGACAATTATTTTATATTTGTTTAAATCCTTACATCAATATCATATCTCAAAGCTCTTTTCAACTCCTTTTCTATTATTATCTATTTCTTTATTTGTAGTTTATACAGTTAACCTCCCTGTGGTTTGACCCTGATCTTATCGGGTTATTTATTACTTCGACACTCCTACACTTGGGAGAAGACATCAACTCTTTGGTCGTGTCAGTAAAACCAACCATAAAAATACCTTAATTTTTTGGGGAGCTATACCTTTCTATAAAAGCGAACATACCAGGATATGCAAATCTATCAATAAATGTGTTGCATGACCTAATAATGTATTTCCCATTTCTCTCAGGTTTCTAATATTTAGAGTCTTCATTATGTTGTATTAAACAAACTCCATTCAACAATGTAAGAAGAAGATTAAGTTGTTCCAACTCAGGAGTTCTTAAATGTCTCTTCTAAAATAGATTTCATGACCAAGTATTATTCCCATTTCTTTTATCCTAGTTATTGGCTTTGGTATAAGAGCATATAACCAAGAAAATTAATGTTTTAGATGTCATTTTCTAATTAATGATTAGTCCAAGAACAAGTATCTTTCCTATTACCTACTATAAATTATTGAATACATTCTTTCAGAGTTCCTGAAAAGTAAATGCTTTGCCATAATCAGATAATAGAAGGTTAAAAGCAAAGAGCCCATTCTAATAACTAGGCCTATATTTCTTAATTATAATATCTTGTCAGCCTCGCATACTTTAATCACCAAACCTCCATGCAGTTGTATTAGATGACTTTCTTACCATATTCAATGCCTCTGAAGTAGCCTCTTTAAAATAACACTAACAAAACCCTTAGTACTATGTCAAAAAGAAATGGTAAAATTAGGTCACCTTATTGCAACCTTTTATGAACTCTAAAATCTTGACTTGGGGAGCTATTAATGAGAATGGCAAGATGTGAACTAGGGATGCATTCATGTCTAATTGTTTTCTATTTGTTGTTAGGACCCATGTAATCCATAACCTCTTCTAAGTACTCCCATAAAATTAAATCAAATGCTTTGTAAAATCTACCTAAAGTATGAAATTTTTTCCACCTTTTTTTGACCCATGAACCACTTCATTAGCAATTAGAAAACTATATAATATTTGTCTTCTTGATATGAATGTTGTTTAATTGGCATTAATCACACTTGGCTTTACTAATTTCAACCTAATAGAGAGTAGTTTGACTACAATCTTATATTTACCATGCACTACTCTAATACGCCTATATTCAAAGAAACAAAATGGTAGCTTTATTTTCAGAAACAACACCCTTGGAGAAATATTAGTGCCTTTTGAAAGCTTGCCAAGTCTGAAGAATTCTTTCACCATTTGGAGAATCTTGTTCCCGGTTAAGTGTCAAGTTTTCTTGTAGAAAATAAAAGTAGAACCATCAAGTCCATAGCCTTTGACCTATCACAATCATAGAATGCTTACCTTACTTCATCCAAACTAGCATCCTGTTATAACTAGTTAGACATTTGAGAAACTGTCGAAACTCCCCTTCTACTTTAAGTCCTTTATTTGGCTTTGCAAGTCCAAGAGTCTATTGTCCTAATTTCCAAATATCGAGCAATTCCAAGTCTGAGATTTCTTAGTCAGGTAATTCATAAACTTAAATAATTTTTTTAGCCAGGTATTTCTTAGTCTATTATAAATTGACTACTATATTTAATATATTTTAGAAAACTTCGTAAGCTTAAACAATTTTCTTTACAAATAAATTAAATATTTAGGCCAATAGTAAAATATTTATGTCGATATTTTTTAATAAAATAATTTATGACAAAAACTCAAAAAGTTTATAAAACAATTTTTATATATAAAAAAAACAGTTTAGGTAAAACAAACTCTCCTCGACAAACAATCTGATTTTATATGATTGTTTTTATAGTTTCTTCTCCGTGGATCTTGAGTTTATTTATTTTTATCCAACTCCATCCATAACTTTACATGAAAAAGCTATGTTTGGTAATAATTTTTCATTGTGTTAAAAAGTGTTTTTAAAAGTGCATTTGAGTTTTTAAGAACAAACATCATTTTGATCTTTAATCTTAAGGGTTTTTGAATAATTTTGATATATTAATGACAAATATATATATATATATATATATGAAAAAAACATCAAATAATTAAACGCAAAGTCAGTTATCACATTCATTGAACAACCATTAACAGTCGAAGAAAAAACATAAATAAATCTAAACTTAAGAGTTATGAATTTTTAAATACTTACACGTGTTTTAAACCACACGGTAAATTATTCATCTTGTAATTGGAAAATTTAAGATTCACTAACATTTGAATTTCTAAATAACAATAATTAATAATATTTACTATAAGGAATTTATCTGAATTTAGTTTATATGAAAATATAAAAGAACTGGTTCAAAAATATATAATTGTAAAATTTACATAATGAACAAAAGGTGTCAATCCATCATAGTTAAATAGCAAATAAGTATGTGCTTGTCTGAATTTGATGTCTGTCAAATATCTTCACCTCACTACATAACTTAATAATGGTCATCTAGGATGGTCAAATATTGAAAAATTCTCAATCTAAGACAGTTCACCATCAACATTATTTCTTAGAATATGATTGATTATTGTTCTCAAATGAGACTCAAAATAATACAAGGTAAATATTGAAATCTCTTTAACAATATAAGTCTCATATATCGAAGTCTCAATATGCGTTTTGTTTTTAATTTTTTTTTTTATGGTTGAACAAGTATCTACATACAAGTAATTAGAAATGAATAACAAATTTTTTTTAAAAAATAACATAAAATGGTCAATTACATAGGATGCATATAATCCCTAACATCTCAAATAGATACATCAATTTGTACTATATAAGACCTCTAGCTTTTGCATCATACGCTAGATGAATGAGCAGATGCTCATTTAGTAAAAAAAAAAATCATTTCAAGCTACTGCATGTGTTAGGTATGCAACTTGCTCGAACAAATATCTCTAAAAAAGTAATTAATCTTTGTCAATGCATCATATATCCCTCTTGGAAATAAATCCTTATAAGTAGTTGGAATGAGTATTTGAATAAACACATGGCAGTCATGACTTTTCATTCTATACAATCTTCATTCCTCTAAATTCACTAATCTAGCTAAGTTTGAAGCATATACATTAGAAATCATACTTTTAATCCATTCGTAAACAAGAAATTATGCATCTTTGTCTAAGATGAAAGTGTCTTTGAGCTTTGCAACATGGAACCCATCATTAATCAACTCCCTTCAGGTAACATATCTTACATCTAATTAAAGATTTGATCATAACTAGCCTCACTTAACCTATAATCTGACTTGATGTTAAACACTTATGCAATTGCAGATAATTTATTATGAGATGTGCACCCATTCTATAATGGTTTATCATAATCTTTCAAAAGTTTAAAAAACTTAGATGCATCCACATTTGGTTCTTAATCTAAAGGGATGTTACATGAACCTTCACCTGAATCATTTTGATTCATTTTCGTTGCATCCATCACAATACTCCTATAAGAATTACTATTGTCATTCACAAACTCTTGTAAGTTACTAGAAGTTAAAGTTGGATTTGAGTCAACCATCCATTACAATATGGTTTCATAAGAAACACGGGATTCTTCATGTGGAAATCAATATAAGTATTTCTTACCAAATCTTTTTTTAAATAGATATATCATCATAACATCTTTATGGTGAAACTTTGTTTTTTCACTTCATACATATAGACATCTAATTTCACCCCACTAATATTTTTCATATTAAAAAGTATGAAATTAATAAAACCTTCAGCACCTTTGAGATAATCTTGCATATACAACCATTCTTTTGAATCTTAATACATTGAAGAATGATCATCCATTACTTATAAAACCTATATAGATTAACGATGACTTTTTATTAAAAATAAATTTGCAACCCAATAACTAATTATCAATTCCACAAATTCTATTTTCCATCAAAATATGAACTGAACAATAAAATTAAAAATAAATTATTGGTACCCAACTAAGCATCTATTATTTATTCAATTCAGATTTATTCAACTTAAATTAATACATTTTAATTATTATAAATTCCATAAAAATCAATTTTTCCTAAATCTCCAACTTAACAATTGATAAAATATAATTGGTACCTGTTATTTCTTCAATTATAACACACCTAAGCTATAAAACCAAACTCAATTTCATAAAATAAAAAATAAAATCAATTTCTCTCAAATCTTAAACAAATCCTAACATACAAATCATGCATTAATACAATAAGATTATCTATAAAAAAAAAGTTGAAAAACACTTAAATATACAAGCAAACAACAAATACTACAAACACATTTCAATAAATTAACTTAAAAAATAAATGGGTTACAAAAGACTATAAGTGAGTTACTAACTTGGTGGTGTGAAAGTTAACAAAAATTGAAATCAACATACAGAGGTTACACTATTGACAAATGTTGGTTGACACTGACGAGTTTAGGTGGCTAGATTTACACGAGGGTTGCTGGAATATGAAGAGAATTGAAGAGGAGGGTATTTATGGTTTTTAGAAAATGAAGAAATGAAAGGAAATAGAGAAATGTCGAGTTTTAAAACATTTAAAATCTTCATTGAAAATTCTATCAAAACTTTCATCAGCATTACTAACGTGTCAAGTTTTGAATGAAATTATCGATAAGATTTTAATTGATTTTTTATTTTTTTCTATTCTGTCATTATTTCTGTCAGAAATTACCAATAAAAAAATTTTATTGTTATTTCAGTAAAAAATTACTAACAGATTATTTTCATCGACGTTTCCATTATTATTTACCATTTATTGGTAGTGTACATAAATGGTTCAAACTTTATTCCTACAATGAATAATTGACATAAATGGTTCAAACTTTATTCCTACAATGAATAATTGAGAACTACAACATCATAATTTATCAGATCAAGATTAATTTGCCTATGAGTCACATGTTTTTTCAACATAAGGGCATCTATGAAACATGTAGTGAAAACAACCCTAAAACCTTAAACCAACTGGTATGTAGAGATATATAAAAGACAATCATAATTAATCACACAAAAGCACACAAAGAACTTACATGGTTCAGCAACTTAGGCCTACTCCAAGGGCGAGACAATAAAAAAAATTACCACGAGAAAGTAGAAGATTACAATGTATCACACAAAATTATTATCTCACTAAAAAAACCTATAATAACCTAAAACTTACACCTTCTCTTCTCTCTCTAGCTGCCAAAGTGTCAAGAAAGTAGGAACTCACAAATAAACCTTAATCCTAAAATATAACAACTTTAGGATTTTATATATGAAATAAGTACATGAGTATTTAATTTCTCACTTTGACTTATAATTTAAGACAAACCCAACAAATCTATATCTTGGCTTAAATTGAGCCAACATACAAAACTTGAACTTCTCTTTGATTTTCTGCACCAAGCATCTCTAAAGTATTACACAAAACAATCAAGTTCAACCAATGCTTGAACTTGACTATAGAAATAGTCTTTGTCAACATGTTTACATGGTTTTTAACTGTAGTGATCTTCTTCACTATTACAATACCTTATGAGATGATATATAGAATGAAGTGATATTTCATATCAATATGTTTGGTCCTTTTATGGTATGGTTCTTGGGTAAATGAATAGCATTCTAGTTATCACAATGTACAACAATCAACTCATATGACAAATCAAGATTATCAACCAAACTTCTCGGCTATAAAACTCTTTCACTACCTCTGTCAATGAATACTCAGCCTTTATTCTAGACAAGGAAACAATGGGTTACAAAATTATTTTCTAGGGAATGACACACCCCAAGAAAGTAAAAATATAACATGTCAGTGACCTCTTCCTATTTAAATCACTAGCATAATCTAAATCTACAAAGCCCTTAATACCACCTATAGTGCTACTACCCTTATCATATATCAAACCAACATCTGTAGTACCTAAGATAACAGAGTATTCATTTCACGGTCTACTAGAGAACTTTACCATGATTTTCCATAAACCTGTTGACCACACTAACATATGGAATGTCTAGACGAGTGCAGACTATAGCATACATAGTGCTTCCAATTGCACAACAATATGAAACACTTAACATGTTCTCCTTCTCTTTTTTAGTTTCTGGTAACAATGTTAAAGATAACATAAAATGGTCTACAAATAGAATACTCATTGAATTGCAGTCTTGCATACCAAAATGCTCGAGTACCTTCTCAGTATACTTTTTTTATGATAAGTATAACTTGTCAACGCTTCAATCCATGTGCATCTCCATACCTAAAATCTTCTTAGCACACCCAAATCCTACATCTCAACTCACTACTCAATTGATCCTTTAAAATATTGATCTTAGCCATGTTCTTAAAGATAATTAACATGTTTTTAACATATAACAGGTACATAAATAAACCATTTAAAGGTTTTTTAAAACATACACAGCTATTATAGTCATTCCTAGAGTAACCATATCCAAGCATAAAAATATCAAACCACTTATACCACTGTCTTAGTGAATACTTCAACCCTTATAATAACTTCTTCAATAAGCACACATGGCATTCCTTATCTTGAGCAATGAAACCCTCTAGTTGATGCGTATAAATCCCTTTCTTTAGCTCACCATATAGAAAAGTTGTTTTGATATCCAACTACTTAAGCTCTAAGTAAACAAAACAAACATAACAAGCAATATCTAGATAGAACTATACTTCACAACTAGGGAGAACACTTTTTGAAGTCAACACCTTCTATTTATGTAAAGCTCTTAGCAACTAGGTGTGCTTTAAACCTTTCATCCTCAACCTCTAGGATTTCATCTCTCTTCTTGTAAAGAGAATTAATCTCTTCATTTATATCAATCATTCACTAAGAAGGTTATTTGCAAGAAATTACCTTTTTATAAGAACAAAGCTTATGATCATCAAGTTTCTCTATAACATTCAAGGTAAAATCAATTAAATCAGCATAACCACACTTAACTAGTGGTTTTATCTATCTTTTTTTATATCTTCTTGTAGCAATAATATAAGGTTATTCTTCAAATGCATTTTTAACAACAATATCATACACCATTTCCTCAATAAACTCAACTGAAATGTCTTCAAGCACTATCTCTAAAGCGCTAACCTCAAGCTCTACCTATTTTCTAGTACCTTAGTCCATCTTAACATAATACTGGTTCACTCATTTTTCTTCCGAAACATAGTAGACTCATCAAATGTCACGTCTAAACTAGTAATAAACTCAAGTCACTTGTTATCAACACACAACAACTAATATCCCTTCACTCTAGATGCATAACCTAAGAATATGTATTTCCTTGCTCTAGGCTTAAGTTTAATTTCCTTAACATGAGCATAAGCAGGACAACCAAATACTTTTAGTTTAAAGTAATCAGTAGGAGAAGTAGATCGTACCTCATATGGAGTCTTCAACTCTAAAATTATTGATGGAGATCTATTCATTAAATAATAAGTCACGTTAACTTTTTTAGCCAAAAAGTGATTTGACAATCCAGCTTGTGAAAGTATATAATGTGCTCTTTTCAAGAGTGTTTTATTCATACGTTTTGCAATCCTATTTTGTTATGTTGTATTCTTGACATTACGATGTCTAAAAATTCCTTCATTATTGTAGAACTCATTAAACTCATATAAGAAGAATTTTAAACCATTATAAGTTCTTAAGCGTTTGATTTTCGTACAAGTCTGCTTCTCAATTAAGGCTTTCCACTACTTAAATATGATAAACACATTACTTTTTCTCTTCAAAAAATACATTTAGACCTTTCTAGAGTAGTCATTAATAAATATTAATAGATATTATGCTACAACTTTTGATATAATAGGAGAAGAACCTCAAAGGTCAAAATAAACATCATCCACAATACCCATGGTACAATGAATAGTTGTACTGAATTTGACCCTGCATATTTTACCATAAATACAATGCTCATAAAAACCTAATTTATCTATTTTCAGACCATATAGTAAATCTTGTTTACTTAACTCTATCATCCCTTTCCTACTTATTTGTCTTAGTCGCATATGCGATAACTGAGTAGAAGCAATATTCGAATCAATCATAGATGATACACAAGCTGAATTAATAATTGTTAAACCTTGAAAATGGTAGAGGTCATTAACTAGCTTTCATTTCATCATGAAAAAAACACCTTTACAAACCCTTAGAACTCCACCTTTAATAGAATAACCATAACCTTATAAATGAAGAAGACTAAAAAAAAATCAAATTCTTCTTCATCTTTGGACTATGTTGAACCTCTACTATTCTAATAATGTCATAATACATTCTAATTCAAATTATACTCGCACTAATAATAGAAAGTTCTTTGTTGTCTCTTAATAAAACAATATCATTGACAACTTTATAAGTGTAAAACTAGCTTTTATTAGGACAAATATGAAATGTGCAAGCCGAATAAAAAATCCACTCATCACCTAAGTCATCAACAAACATAGCCTGAACATTTTCAATTTCATCATAAATTTCTCCTTTGCTAGCAATATTTGCAACATTGAAGGTTTCCTCCTTCTTTCTCTTGTCTTTCTGCTTAGGAAAATTCTTCTTAAAATTTTATACTCCATGACATTCAAAGCATTTAATTGTTTTTTACTTTGATTTTAATCTAGACTTGCCTCCACTACCCGAAACCTTATTATGTGTTCTACCCTTCATAACGAAGCCCTTTGTGTTATCATCATTATGAATCTTTAACACTCGTTTTTTTAGCTTCCTAAAGTTTAACAAAGCTTTGACATCTTCTAAACAGATTATCCCTTTTATATAGCAAAGTATCAACAAAATGCTCATAAGATGGAGGTAACAAACATAATAAAATCAAAGTTCGGTCCTTGTCTTCAACCTTAACATCAATATTTTGCAAATCTAAAATTACTTTATTGAATTCATTAGGATGGTCTTTAATAGGCATATATTATTTCATCTAGTGAGTATACAGTCGATGCTTGAAACACAATCAATTCATTTGGGATTTGGTCATGTAAAGATTTTCCAACTTTGTCTATAACCCAACAAATGTAGTCTCTTCAACAACCTGCCTTAAAACTTCATTGGGCAAACAAAGCTAAATAGCACTATGTGCGTCTTCCATAAGATCTTATTTATCCTCATCATTCATCCCCTTAGGCAGACTGTCTACACCTTTTAATGCCTTAAATAAACCTTGTTGAACTAACAAGGCATGCATCTTAATACACCATATATTAAAGTTATTTCTACCATTAAACTTTCTTATATCAAACTGCATTGTCGACGTTACTTTTGTCGCCATTGCAAAGCCAATTGTTAAAAAAGCAAGCTCTGATACTAGTTTGTAGCGAAAACCTTAAAACCTCAAACCAATAGGTAAGTAGAGAAATATAAAAGATAAGCACAATCAATCACACAAGAGCACACATGAAATTGACGTGGTTTGGCAACTTGGGCCTACTCCACGAGTGAGACGATCAGGAAAATTCACTGTAAGAAAAAAGGATATTACAAGGTGTCACACAAAATTACTTCCATTCAAAATCTCAAAGTTACCCAAAACTCACTTTTTATCCCTCATCTCTCTAGCCATCAAAATGTAGATAACAGAAACACCCACAAATAAATTTTAATCCTAAAATATAACAACTTTAAACTAAATACATTGATTTTTTTTCTCATTTGGACCCACAATTTAAGATAATCCCAACAAAATAACTATTTCATAATAATAATAATAAGGTACTGGTCTTGCACTCATTTTCAATTGCTACTTTTACCATTGTTTGTCCTAGAACTTCAACGTCTATGGATTGAAATTTTACAGGCCTATACTTATCTGCTATTGCTGGGCTACAGATTGTACTGCTGAGGTAAGTATTATTTCGGACACAGATTTAACAGCTTTTCGCCCAAGTATGTACTTAACAAAGCCCAGGTCCAGATTTTGAAAAACGTAAAGAGTTCATGTTTCGACGAAGGTTAATCACATGACCATCTTCTTTTCAGATACCCAACACTGCCACACGTAATGCATATCCATGGTAAAACTTTTCACTTTCCTCTCGTATCCTTTTGGGAGCAGCTGGATAAAGCTGTCGGCAAGGTAACAAGGACAAAAGACAACATTTCACTGCTGGCTACTATGCATGCCTCAAGGACATGTTTTCTCGTTCACGCATCGAAGGCTACACAGTATAGGAAGCACATTGTGTGGCCATCTATGAAAGATCCTAGCAAAAGACTAGCACAACCTAGTTAGTCAAAGGAGTCATGGTTTTTCGAGCGGTTTACACGTACAAATGTACCCTCCCAGTTGCATATTTGGCATCGAAAGGAGCTCGATTGGATATGCAGTCGCAGATTCCGGCCATGCAACAGTCACTTGACAGTTCTCTATACCTAACTGATTTGGAAGGACAAAGCCTCGTATTCCTGTGAAAGAGGGACAGGTGGGCAAACAGACTATTTCCAAGATCACTTTAGTTAAACAATGTGTAAAATTTCGATACTGATGGTTTAAAAAAAAAAAAAACGTTTTTAAAAATTATTATTTTTTTCTTTACTTTAAAATATTATTAGTTTTTAATGTTTTTAAATCATTGATATCATAAATAATTTTTAAAATAAAAAATATTTTAAAAATCGTGCTCAGAAAGTTAATGAGAAGAAAGAGGTTTCGATGTAACCCTTGGGCAAAAAAAAACAAAAGATGCGTCTGATTGTGGAGATTTTGAAGATTTGGATGAATACAGTAATCAGTAGTTTTATATAATACTGTAACTAGGTTTTAATAACACAAAATCCTGAATTAATCATTTTTATTGACATGAATGAATAAATGTAAGAATAATAAAAATGTGAAAATTATATAAAACATTTACAATAAAAACAAAATAGATATTTTATTTTTATTGAATAATAATGAACAATTTAAAAAAAAATTCTTCATATTATGTTGATATATAATTAATCATAAACTAATTATTAATATTACCATAAAAAACCTCTAACGTTCTAGAAAACTATGCCTTATTGTATAATTACTTGAAAATTATTTTAATACATTAATTTTACAAAAATTATTCTAATTTCTTAAGAAAAAAAAAAAGTTAAGGGTTATTTAACATATAAACCTTGCGTGCATAGGCTTAAAAGGTCAAATCCACTTACCTAGCATTCTTTGTTTTTTTTTAATGGATTAATGATACATTATTTAACCTGATTATTATATATATATATATATATATATATATATATATATATATATAATGCGCATCTTTTTTTAACGCAAGTTTTGACCCGCTCATATGGTTATAAAGTTAGGTACAAGTTTTTAAATCATATAAATTTAAATTTTGACTTGTTTTAATTTAAAAATATAAAAACAAAACCCTTTAGAAAGCCATTTTAAAGCTTAAAAAACATTACAAAAATTATTATTTTTCCCTTGATTGGCAAAATTATATAGCTTTGTTTCAAGGATAAAGATGTTTTTACCATAAGACTTTTTTTTTTTTGGATTCGAGAAAACCCCATCTCCCGGAAAGCGCACTTTGTGTGCCTAGATGAGCGAATAAAACTCCGGCTGTCCCAGACTCTTACAAGAGGTGCACACCCTGACTCGAACTCGAGACCCGCTGTACAGATCTCAAGTCTTTTGCCATCACGCTACACTCCTTGAGGAATTTTTTTACCATAAAACCTATTAGTCATTACAGAAATAAATGGTTTTTTTTTTTTTTGCATTTTGATTGTACAATGTAATTACTTTATTACCATTAAAAACAAAATACATTAAACTTTGGTCAATGAGCTTTTTAGTCTTTGATTTAATTTTAAAACAGTTAAGTTACTTCATTATCCTTGTAATTTAAAAAGTTCTGCCTTTGATTTAGGAATTTTTTTACATTTTGTTATTTGATGGTTATTAAGTATCATTAGGGGCAACATAGTGATTTCATATATATATATATATATATATATATATATATATATATAAAGTTAAAATGTGTGAACAATTCTGCTAGGTTTGGAAGGCACGGTGTCATCTAGTGTCCAAAACCTTGCTTTTAGGGCGACGGCCAAAGCATCTTGGCGTCCTTTCCATGTATATGCGGTGTGTGTGGTATAATTGTTACATGTTTGATGTGTGTGGCCTTTAGTTTTTTCTCTTTTCCTCTCTCCTACTCGATTTTCATGTTAGCCTTCAAAAAAATCAAATCAAATTTTGAGGTTTGTTATCTTAAAATTTCATCCATATTCTCTTTCTTATAATTTTTTTATTTAGAATAATTAATGAAATTAAGAATTTGTTTTTCAATTTTATCACCAATGGATTTTTTTTTATTTGTCAGATTTGGTTTCTATTTTTTTTATTAAAAATAGTTTTTGAAATTATTTTTTTATATAAAATTTCATCATTCTTGAGTTTTTTTCCTATCAAATCTAATCTTTATTTATTGCTATTTTTTACCTTACAAGATTTTGTTAGATTGATTTTTTTATTTAATTTTACAATATTTAATTGGTCAGGTTTTTAGCTTCTTAATTGAGCTCAGATCTAAAATTTAATAGGTTGCGGGTTTAAGAGATTAATTCTAATTTACGAAGTTGACATTGATTTTCTTGATTTTTTTAAACTTTTTTAACATTTTTTTTTCTTATCCTCCAGCATTTTGTTATTTTTTTATTCACTTTCTATGGGATTTTTTAGTTGTTTTGAAAATAACATGAATTGCCTCGGTTTTTTTTTTTTTTTTGTCTTTGTTAAATTTAGTTTTTCTAATTAAATTAAATTAATTGATTTTATCCTTCAAAATTTAATTTTTCATATATTCAACTTCTAAATTGCACCCGGGTCGAGAATTTAACGGATTACAGGGTTAACTCGGACTTGCTAGTTTTTTTTTTAAGGTTTTTTTGTGAATTCATTCTCCAATATTCTTTTTATTTGTTTTTTATGAGATTTCTTTTTGTTTTTTAAATAACAAGAGCTACCTCTAATTTTTTTTTGGTCTTTGTTAAATTTAGTTTTTTTAACAAAAATTTTGCTTTTTAATTAAATTAATTTTATTGATTTCAACCTCCAAAAATTTAATTAGACAGGTATTGAGTTTCTTAATTTAACTGTCTACAATTAACATGTTAAAGTTTTAAAAAATTAACTTGAACTTACAAGATTTACTTAGACTAAGTTTTTTCTTCTTTTTTTAAGTTTTCTTCTTCTTTTTTTAAGTTTTCTTTTTGTTTCATCCAACAACATTTTGTTTTTTTTATTCTTTCCATATGATTTTTATGTGGCTTTGAAAGTAAAAGGATTATCTTGGATTTTTTTTCAAGATTCTAACTTTTTAAAAAAGAATTTTATTTTTTTAATTAAATTAAATAAAGATGCTCGTTTCTTAGTTCTTTATCTTTTTCTTTTTTTTTTTATGTCGGCAGACATTTAACCTGATACAGGGCATTTGTGTTGTTGAAACTGAAACAAAATTTAAGTTTTTCACACTAGAAACAAAAGAGTTTTGTTTTTTTCTTGTGTTAAATGTCATCTCTATTATTTTAAATTTTTTTAAACTATAACCTAAAGTTCTAGTTCATCAAATCAATGATTCTTTGATACTTCAAATATATGAGAGCATGCCAAGCGGGAAAAAAAATCTCATCACATAAAATCATGCTAATATAACTTATGAGGATGAAATTATAAAAATATATATATATAAAGTTTGATGACCAAAACATTAAAAAAAAAAAAAAACCTGTAAAAATGAACAGTGTAGGTCACGGAGCAATTATAAGGATGCCCAAACGGTCATCTGCACTTTTCAAAAGAACAAACTCTTTCAGTACATTAATATAATGTAGCTTGTAAAGTAACAGTTGTTATCCCTATACTTGACAACTTATACCATTATATGACAGTCGTCCATGTTGATAACATCTGCCATCCAAACAAAGCGAATTTGTTATCAATACCTTTACAATCAAAATGGTTGGAAGAGCACCCCAAAAGCATCTTGAAACAACATTTATCGCTCATGAATTGATTTTAGCATGACAAATTTAATACTAAAAAATGCAGAAATGTAAAAGTCATAAATTACAGCATCTACAAATTCATGCACACAATTGAACCTGTTTACAGAATTGAGGAAAGTAAATTCTGTTGTACATGCACCTGCAAGACATCATCTGAGCTTTTCTTGCTGAGCTCGGGAAGCATAGGACTCTTCAATATGTCGGGTGAGGAGTGAAATCCCATAATGAGAGGCACTTGAGGAAGCATAATAGGATGTCACAGTAAGTTGAGCAAACTTTGGAAGCACATAACCTACAAATTTATAATTAAACAAGCAATTCAATATATGTAAATTGTAGAAAAGATAAGAATACATGTAAATCTAACTCAAGAAAGCATATCAGCAAACGAAAATACAAGGTCAAGAAGATGAAGTGCTTTAGTATAAAACGTTTGTTTTATCAATCATGTCATTATACATTTTTTAAAAAAACAAAAACACTAATGCTGAGTTTAAACACTCCCATAAATCCACATGTTTTAGTCAACAAGACATGGAAAGAAAACGTCGAACATACGAGAAATTGAATAACAGTCCTTATTTGTATTAATAAGATACATGGTACAATATACCCTTAAAAAAAATGCTCTGAGAGCACCTAGTAGCAGCCAGTTAGAAGACAAAGCACCAAGGCAGTCTGGTACCTGTCAAGGAACCTAGTACGGACTATAAATGCTTCACTAACCCTGTCACGTACCTTTGACCCAAAACTGTAAGGAACTTCCTCTCGTACTTGTCCAAATCCAAGAATATACCTTTAGGGATCCCACAACTGTGAGGAAGGTGGAAACTCATTCAGCTCAAATAGGACAATTACCCTCTTAAGTTTCTTATTTCACTATGCTATCGCTACCCGTTACTGCCTCAGATGATGAAACTTCCACAAGATTGATAGAGGCACATCAGCCTAGTCCTCTCATTTCTCATCAAGTGACATGCTATTGCAGGAAGAAGCCAAGGGTTTGGCCCCATTTGGGCTCTCAAGCCAACCTCCCTATGATCCATAAGCCAGCAACTAATTGGATTGCATTGAGACTCTTCAAGCTCGTACTTTCATGAGCTGTATGAAACATTTCTCTATATTTTCCCTGGTATCATTGCTACAGCATGCCTTACACAATCGATCAGATCATATAGATCATTAAACTCTTTAGCTTGAATTACAATAAACCAGTAGCATTTACTTGACACCTAAATGGTCGCAATTTTTGTCTTTACTTTTCTTTTTTGAAACTGAAATTCTTTAAATTGTTTGGTTCATTGGGACTAACTGATCCTTTGATTGGTATAGCTGTTATTGCCCATCGCAGTATCAAGCACTTGAGGGGCAACTCAGAATTAGTATATGTTAGAAGAGAAAAGATATGAGGAATAGAAAAATATTTTATTTTCAAGAAATAGTATGTAGAGGGTAATATGGCAACAGAAAAATGTTGAAGTTCCTGAACTCATTTCCATTTTCAGAAAATGGTTATAGGAATGTGACTTCTATAAGTCACTACCAAACTGGGCATTGGAGTCTTAGTTCAGCGTATAACCTCAAGCAGGCCCCCCAATAAAATTATAATAATAATAATAATAATAAAATTGTAGAATCAAGACAACCCACTTATCCATTTCATGCTGAGAAAAAATGTTGCAATAAATCAATCACAGTAACAGAGGTTACGCCTACCTCCAAATGCAGCACTGGCAGCCGAAACAGCAAGCAGTGGAGGAAGCTGTAAGTAAACAACGCATTAACAAACTGAGCAAGCGTGTCATGATTCATTGATATTTGCCAAAAACAAGTGGAAGGCATAAGTTAGTCAAAAGATTCAAAAAGCAGAACCAAATAAGGATAATAGATGTACCCCGACTAGGAAAGGAAGCCACTTTGGTCCCTTCAATCGATTTTGAAGGAATGGAATCCCTGAAATAAAATAGTGTACTTAACACAAACACTATGCGAAAACAACAGCAAAATTCACCAAGACGAGGGATTTTTAATTGTTACCGGTATTGAAACCATGAATTGCACTGAGCATTCCACCAATACCCGAGCCAGCCTATTCAATTCAATGACGAGAAAAAAAAATTAAATTAAATCATCAACTATAATAGTTCTAGAAAATACAATAAGGATTCGAAGTTTTCCTATATAAAATCCTCAAACTCAACTTATCTCGAAAAGTAAAAAACAGAAAAGAAAATTAAACGATCATGAAAACAACTAAAAATGGAGTTTAATTAAACAGAACTCGAGCAAAAAATTGAAAATTGGATGAAACAGAAATTTAAAAAAAAAACTGACCACAGCGGTTGCGTCATGTAAAATAGAGGTAATGGTCCATTCTCCCTTTGCCTGCACCGAAAAAGAAAAAAGTTGCAAATCAGCGGGTTGTTTACATTTTTTTACATCATTGAAAGAAGAAGGGGAAAAGGAGAGAGAGATTGAAGATGAGTAGGTACAGAAATAGGGTTTAAGAGAGAAAGACAGCGAGGGCAGCGAGGGGAACCGAGTCCAGGTTTGATAGTAGGATCGTGATAGAGATTTCCGGTTCTTAATTTCTGCTCGTATACCTCTCTAGTCCCCATTGACCCACCACCAATTTGGAGCCTCACTCTCACCAAAATAAGACGCTCGCTTGCTGCACTCTGCAATTCAAAACCTACACACAACAGAGAAAGCAAAAATCAAAAGCCCAACACATAAATTGGCCCATCTAGTTTTATAATTGGTTCACGCTACTGCTTGCCGAGGAGAACTAAGTATGTGTTTGGCAATTAGGTAAGACTAGTGACGTGAAGTGCGATTCGACGCAGATTGGATAAATTTTTTAGCAAAATATAAAAAATAAATATATAAGCTTTTTAAATTTATTTTTTCAAAAAAAAAATCTAATTATAATTCAGAACGTCTATGAGAACTATTTGTGTTAATAAATATACAAAACAAAGTGTTAATGTGTCTATTTACTTGTCTAGCTGCAAGTCGAATAATTTTTTTTCCAACGCAAAAGAATTAATGTGTAGGTGTTATTAGCGTGTTCTCTTACATCAACTAAAAAATATAACCATGAATCACACAATCGACGATTACATATAATAAAGATCATATGTATTAATAAAAATATATATGATCTCAAGTTAATTTTTAACATAACCAAAAAATAGAACAATGTTGCAATTACTACAGTAAAACACAATTTTCTTAGTCTATATAGAATAAATTTCCAAAAACAAATCGTGTAAAGAAAAAAACATTAAAAAATAAATTACAAAAGAATAATAAAAATGGTAAAAATAGGCCAAGTGTAAAGCATTAAAAAAATAATATTTTTTCAAAAAAAATGTAAAGAAAAAAAAGGAAAAAAAACATTAAAATCATGAGTTTGGTATGCAGGTTATATTTTTTAAAAACAAATACCAAGTATACAAGCTATTTCAATGTGTTTTTTTACGTAGAAAATTAAAAGTGTCATTTAAGAAGCTTATGCAATTATCTAACTAAATAAATTTATAACCATTTATGTAAATAAATACTAATAATTAACAATAACCAAGAAAGAAACTGTAAAGATGAGATATTTACTCGATTATGTTTACTAAAATTTTTTATTTAAATAAATAAAAGATAAATCTACCCTAAAAAACTCATGGTTTAAACAATAAATACAAATGAAAATGACTGGAAAAACCCACAACATAAAAAATATTATGAAAGAACGAACATATCAGAAAAATATAAGGAATTGACACATGGCGATATGATGGAAACATATAAAAAAAGGTCTTAAGTGAACTCGATAGCCAACCCGGATGAACAAATCAAACATATTACTTAGGATATGAAATCGGGATGACATCATAAATAACAAAGCAAAAAAATACCGGAAAAAAAAAGATATTTGCAAAAAAATGTTTTAAAAAAAGAAAAAAGTTGACCCGAGCTAATCTTTCATATCTATGACCTGGGTCATGAGTCTAGGGTGACCTCATTAAAGGAAAACTTGAAAAAAAAAAAAAGCAAGATTCTTAATCAAACAAATATTGAGGGATGAAATTGAAGAAAAAAAAGTCAATGAAAAACAAAAAAAATAGCAATTAAAAGAATTAAGACTCCATTCAACACAAAAACCAACTAAAATTAAATGTTTAGGGATGAAATTAAAAAAAAAATCAATTAAGAAAATGATCAAAAAAATAAAAATTAAAAGAATTCGCACCAAACTTAACATAAAAATTCAATGAAAAGAAACGATCAATGATGGAATTGAAGAAAAATAAATAAATTAAGAAATTGATTGGAAAAAAAAAGGAATTAAAAGAATGAGAACCAAATTTAATAAAAAAAACTAACAAAATCAAATAACTAGGGATGAAATAAAAAATAAAATCCAATTAGAAACAATCAATATAAATAAAACAATTGCAATTAAAAGAAGAAGAACTAAATCAAAAGAAAAAAGAAATTAAAGTTGTAACCTAAATGACGCATTGTTCCGCCATTGTTTATCTTCTTCTTTTACCGCTTTGGTTGATCGAGTAGGCACCTTCATTAAAAGCAATTAATGAATGTGGTGTTTTCGACCACCTTTGGAACAATAAACATCACCATTCAACTGAGAAACACACCCTTTACAAAGATCAATTATTCTCATCAAACATTTACATCCTATTTTCTTTAATGAACTCAACAACATCTTGTCCCTGATCAGCCATTGTTGCATTTTCAGATTCTGGGTTGATTGGGTTGGCACTTTCAAGCAAATAGAAGTGAAGTTATAGACATCCAAATCGAATAAAGTTGGACCGAGATAAAAGGTGTGCACCCCCTCTACCAACTTTAGATGGTCTTCAATAATGATGATGTTGGAGTTGCTCCGACAAAGTCCTAAAAGTAGGCAACTCAATCATCGATGGTTATGATTCTCATTTCGCAAGACCACTAATTTTTTTCGTGTATTCACACTACAAGCCTTCTTAGTGGGTTCTTATCAAATATTGGACATGTTTTTCTCAAGATCAAAAGGCTAGAAAACAAGCTCATTAGTCTCCAAGTTTAAGAAAACCATTGAAATCTCCGAAATAAAGTTTATTGCAAAACCACCATTGTAAAACCAATATATATACATAACTCACAGTTGTAAAACATGCATAAAACTCTTCCATTTTGATCAGAGTGCCAAGCTTTAATGAATGAGGATCAATCTTTGATTAAATTTATAAAAATCCTAACTTGAAACCCTATAAACAACCCCTGGAAAATCAGGGCAAGAAAGAAAAGAGAAAAAAGCTTATTATTGGAGTTCATTCATGATCAAGTTTATTGCTTGGCATCTAAGAGCTAAAAGGATAATTCAAAGTTTAAGCAAAAAATTGGATTTTCAAAGCAAGATGGACAGTAATTATTTTGAGTTTTGGGAAGGTATAATCCTTCACTAACCTAGTGGGTGATATCCATGAGAAAAATCTCTAACTTGTTTTACATGTTTAAAAGTGTTTTTGAACATGTTTTATTGTTATGATGTTCTTTATTTTTTATTTTGATTAATACATAAAAAGATTGTTTCATTGTTTAAATCTTGCTCTGAGTTGTTTGTAGATGTTTTTGAATACTTAGGTGATGTTTATATATTGGGTGAGTTTTGATAAAATTAAATGATTTTAAAATCTGCCAAATATAGCTACAAGGTTATAATGTTTTTTTATGTTAGCTGATGCAGGTTTCTAGGTTTCGGTTTGGTCTTATTAAAGGTTTATAAAAAAAATTTAATCCAAATTGCATAAATATATATAGGTTGTTTTAAGTTAGTAATTTTAAAGCTTGGAATCTCTTTACATGATTTTGATGTTTTGATATTATTTGTTCGTTTTTTATTCAAATATGTTTGGTTATGATAATGTGACTTGTTAGAATGAAGAAAACATGCTTTAGAAGTAAAAAATGTCAGTTTTGAAGGCTTGATAGTTTGTTGGGTTTATAGGTTACAAGGTAATGTTCTTGGAAAGAACATTGGCTTATCTCTATTATTTGAATCAATTTTGGTCCATTCGTTATCTCTTCACCTTCACATGACATCATTAGACAATAATAATAAGTTTTCTAGAGGTTTTAATCATAGGATTTCAATTTGGAGTTGAAATCTATTTTGACTAAATCATGATTATTGGTTGATTATTGTTTAGTGATTGATTTCCATCTTTTTTGTATTTGAAATATGGTCTAAATCTTGATTCACGTTGTTGGGTTCTCTTTGAATTTTATTTTTATTTTTTTATAAGCATTTGATCTGTTTTGTTTAAGATTTTTTGAGTTTTTTTATGTTTAGTATGTTTTTGGATTTGTTTTTATTTCTGGTTTGTTTTCAAGTCAAACCAAATCTTTGGTTCGGTTAACAATTGAACCAAGGATTTTGGGTCAACCTAGTTGGTTCAACTTAGTTGGGTTAAAATCAGGTTAAATGGCTAAGATCTTGTTTGGCTAACAATGTTTTTGCTATAGGGTTTTTTGGTTTAAGGGTGTGTTTGACAAACACCTTTTTAGGCTTGTTTTGACAATTTTATTATAAAGAAAAATGGGTTTTTGCCAAACAAAACCTCAAAAAAAGAAAAAATATAAAAGCAATGCAAACAAATACCTTTTTTTATTGCATATGGCCAAAAATTCTTAAAAATTATTAGAGCACTTTTCTATAAAAAAAAAATGTAAATACTTTGGCATGTTTTTTTTAAAAAAAGAATATTGCATTGATTTTATAATAAGTTTGTAAAATTCCAAAGGATTTTGACCAATATTTCTAAATTATTATTTTTTTTTGCAAGAAAAATATATTATTCACTTAAAATATAAGGATAAAAAAACCTAAAATATGTTAATATCCAAAATATTATTAGGGATAATAATTTATTATTACTCACTTTAATGGAATGATAAAATACTTATATGAGGTTACTATCCAAAATATTATTGGGAATAATATAACTTATTCACTTATAATATAAGGATAAAAAAACTGCAAGGAATTTTATTTAAAATATTATTTAGAAAGACGCAATATTCAAATTCCATCCTGAAAAAAAAACCTCAATGATAATTGGGGATATCTCACCATTTCAGATCAAGTTTTTGACCTAGAAAATCAGGGTTTGTTTATCGTGGCAAACTCACAATAGTAAACTGATAGAAATAAAAATATCATCAGACCATGACAAACAAAGCGGAAAAAAACAATGCAGCATACTTCAAGTAGAGCATGCTAAGAGTGCTAATACCTTTCATTTACACAATCAGTCCCTTACCTAGAATCTCTAAAATACTAGTTAGGGTTCTTAGTAACTATGATATTAGGTGGTGACTCCCTTATCCAACCAAAGATCATTTTAGAACACTGCTCGGAAAGTATCGTCGTGATGCCACACCCTCGCGAGGAGGGCACATCAGTAGAGATGAAGAAAAATGCATTGTGAATTATAAATCAAGCTACATCATATGTGGGTATAGAGTAACTGATCAATTTACGGCAACTTTGACCTTCTCAGAATGGTGTATATATCTTGACGACGTGACACAGAAAATCGATCAAGATCATAAAATCTAGAATGAAACTCTCCAAGATTGTGCTTCAAGAGTTAGAGTTGGTGGGAATTAGTATGTCCCTAGGGCATAAATCCACAGAAGTATATATAATTTCTATAGTTGTTTCATGTTCCATTTGTGACTTCTATATGCTTTCATTGTTACCTCTAAATAAACCATTGCTGCTAGCAATTTATCATTGGATTAGTCTTTTCCTCGAGGCAACCGTAAGTTGGGGGCAGCATATCATGAAAGCAAATATTCACAAGTGCTCTTTTTCTTTTTTTGATGTTGGAGGAATAATACAAAGCGGTCCAATAGACTTGTCAGTATGTCTTCTTTAGACCTTGGCACAAGTTGGCAGTCAAAGACCTTCACTTTCCACATGGCTCCATCTGCACTGTCTTTATATCCAACGGCCTGAGTGCAACTGCAATTTGTCCACTGGAAAAGGAGGTTACGGATTGCTCGGAAATTTCAACACCTTTTCTTTGTTTTATCTTCTCTGTATTCAACATTGAGTTCTTGAACATCCATGGATTCGATTTATAATTTCCCACAAATTGACTCGTGTTGGAAGGTCTAGAGTAATTTCTTTGTCTAATGTATACATTTTTCCTTTTCTTGCCTTAACAATTGGTTTAATGACTTTATTTGTTAAAAATAAAATAATATAAATTATATTTTTAGACTTCACCTAATAGTTTAAGCTATTGGGTTGAGATGATTTTTTGACATGACATTTAATTTAGAGTCTTGATGATGGTTACGAGTTCAAATATCAATATTAATTACCCCTATTTATTTGATAAAAATCAAATATAAAATAATATGAGTCAAACCCAAAACACTTTCATTTAAGGATATATGTTAGAGAATAATATAAATTATATATTGAAATCTCCCCTAATAACTTAAGGTTTTGGATTGAACTGGTTCTTTGACGCTTTGCATTAATTTTATTCAGGCATCTAATTTTTAATTTTCATGGTTATATGTTTGCTCGATTTTGAATTTGTGCGATCCTGTTTGTTTCTACGTTTCAAAAGTATTTTTGAAAAAAATTAAATTAAATTTTTTACTTTAAATTAATATTTTTTAGTATTTTCAAATCATTTTGATGCGCTAATATCAAAAATAATTTTTTAAAAATTAAAAATAATTATTTTAATACATTTTCAAATAAAAAACACTTTAAAAATTAATTTCAACCACACTTTCAAACCAACCTTCAATCACAAATGCAATACTATTAGACATTGAGTCACAGCATGGTGATTGCTTCTTTTTTGTATTTTTCTCTTTTAATTAGCACAATTCTTCTCTGATATTATTGGTTGTTCATATATACTATACGTTCATTTTACGTTGTACTTGAAACAAGCTTTAAGAAATAAGAATTATTTCTCATAGACCAAGAGTAACGTACGGTAATAAATTATTCTGCCTTCTTTCCCGGGTCCATGATAAAGATAGTTTATTAGATTTACCTTTATGACCCGACAGAAAACGTTTTAAAGATTTGTTTTTTTAATTTTAACATATTTTTTAATAGTATTTATATTATTTATTTATTTATTTACATTATCTAATCACCATATATAAAAATACTAAGGTATCTTATGGTTTACATGAAAAATAAATCACCTTAATATATTTTTAATCCTTTTATAACAATTCAAAGTCACAACTCAATTAGTTGCTTATGAAAAAAACCACGAGATTGGTGAGTCAAATCTTTCATTTTATATATTTTTTTTTATTACAAAGAAGAGGCTAAAATACAAGATTTCTTGGAAGATAAGGACCTACTGGTAATTAAACTCCATACTCAGTGGCTATATATATATAAGTCCCACCCAAGCCCATTTATAAACCTTCTGTTCTTTCTCTGCCAAACGTTAATTAGTTCTGATTCACTATGGCCAAAATCTTCGCAAATGCTACTAGTTCCTTCATTTTTCTCTTCAACGTTATTCTCTTCTCCTTGAACCTTGCTGCAGCAAAACCTGAAGGTTTCTCAAGAAACTTATCTCCTAAAACCCTAGGCCTCAAGCGAGAGAAACTAAGCCACCTCCACTTCTACTTCCATGACATAGTCAGTGGAAGCAACCCCACTGCTGTTCCAGTTGCCCGAGCAGCCATGACTAAGAATTCTTTCTCATCATTTGGACTGGTCACAATGATGGATGACCCTTTGACGGTGAGGCCCGAGATCAGCTCCAAGCTTGTAGGAAGAGCACAGGGGATTTATGCATCTGCATCACAAAGTGAACTTAGTTTTTTGATGGCATTAAACTTTGTTTTCACGGAAGGGAAGTATAATGGTAGCACCCTTAGCATTCTGGGGCGAAACAGTGTGCTTTCTGGCATTAGAGAGATGCCAGTTGTTGGTGGGAGTGGGCTTTTCAGGTTTGCGAGAGGCTATGCTCAGGCAAAAACTCATGACCTTGACTTCAAAACTGGTGATGCTATTGTGGAGTATAATGTTTATGTCTTCCATTATTGAGTGGTTCTTGGGTGATTTTCTATTTTCAAGAAAAAAACTGCGCTGCTGTAATTTGCTGAATACATCATGCTCCTTGGTTGCACAGTGCTTTATTAATTAATAAATTAAGTTGTTGAAAAATTAATTGCCCATGTCTTGATGGGCCAAGATATCTGTAAATAGAATGAAGCTGCCATACCGCTGACACTTCTTTTCCCTTTGGTCCCCCGTCTACACTGCTTTCATTGATTTTTTCAAGGTGTTCTACGCATAAAATCCCACTCGTTGGGTCTCGAGTATTTAATTAGGCAACAATGATGTTGATTTTATGAGCTTATACATAGCCGTGTCAGTGTGGTTTTCTTTAGAAGTAGATTCTTTCCAAGTGACAGTGACTAAAATATAAAATCACTATCCAGCTTCGTTGTTTTCTTCCTTCTTTTTGATGGAATATTCGAGCTAACTAATGACACTGTAAAATAATGGCCAAAAGTAATAGCCAATATACCAAATTAATCGCATTGAAGGGGAGGAGTAGGGCTACAATGAAAGATGCCTTCAACTGATATTACTGTACTACTGGAAATCGCTAAACCTGGACTCAAAGGACATGCTTTAGTGTCCATGAAGTAATTGCAAGATGGGTTTCGTTGCTGTACTTTCACCTAGCTAGTGTTAGCATATTTTAGAAGATAATTATTACCTTAAAGGATTCCTTTTAATCCATTCTTATCAAAATAAAAATATTTGTAATCCCTTTCTTAGTACCTGGCTATCCATCTTCTGCTTACAAACACAGTGAAGAAGTTATTGATGATGAAGTATGGATCCACGTTATGGTGATTTTTTTTTTAATACTTTTTTTAAGAAAAAATTCACGCTGTGCTTAAATTAATTAAACTAAAGAGCGTGTGGAACGTGGAATATTAAACAAATTATCAAGGCTAATTAAAGTATAATTAAAAGACGAAAACAGACAACCAGAATCACACCTTGATGAAAATCAGCCCTTCAGATTATAATAATGACACTTCGTTTCATGCGGAGCGGTCACACTCAAGATTTGGCTCTTGGACCTTGATTTATGTGGTGAAGGATTTTGCATCTTTACATGGTGAAAATGGCAAAGGCGATAGTGCATTCCATTCCTTCACGCAGAAGAATTCGAGACTGAATATGAAGGTGGAGACTCGGAATTAAATCCCTTTCTTAGACGAGGAGGGTTCAAAAAAAAAAAAATAAAGAACAGTATCTGTTGTGATTATAATAAGCAGTACCTTATAGAAACCTAACGCTAGTGAGGATCCTACAAGAAGCAAGTCAAGATTTGATTCAGTTTGTATAGCCTAACAGATATTATTATAGACCAACAATTATACAATCTCAAAATAAACTCTGTACATTAACAACTTAAAATTAAAATAATGAAAAATTCAACCGTTTAATTAGATTTCAAATGATTCTATAAGCGGTTATTCTATGAATAATAACTTTGTTATTTTTTGACCATTGGATCTCTCAAAATTAGTTCTAGAAATTGTTGTTTGAACTAATTTTGTTATTTTTTCTATGATTTTTTAGAATATTATTTTATTTCGGATTGTGTTTTAATTTTCTTTATGCGTTTAGATTTTAAGTTGTTTTCTAATGGAGTTATGATTTTCTAACATATTTAAAGGTCTTGTAAACTTCTTGAGAAAAACAACCACTATATATTTATTTTTCTTAAAAAAAACTATGAATTTAAGGTTCATATATCTCAATCCTTTTTTCTCATTAAAACTTGTGTGTTTCTTATATTATTGTTGTCATATTAAGCAACTTCCCAAAAAATTATTGACCTCGAGATGATTACCAATATCATAAACAACAATCTTTGTTTTGTTAAGTGTCATGGTTTCTTTTGTTTTTTTACCTTATAGTTATTACTAGATCAGTGACTCGCACTGCATTGCAGGCCGATAAAAAAAAATTAGCACACAAAAGAGATGCTTAAACGATGAATATAAATATAAAGAAGCAAGAAAAACCTAATATTCGAGTCATTAACACGACTAGATCCAATAAGACCAAGTAGTCTAATAATATAATTTAAACTACAGACAATGATAACAGATGAACCGTAAAAAGAAAACATTTAGCAACAATTAACCAAAATAAATGAGTTACCGATATTATACCTGGAAGGAAAAGAAAAGAAAATATTGTTGGCAACCCATTGCCACTTTATTATGGACATCGTCCATCACAAAAAAAAACTTGATGAGATGGTTCAAACCTGAGCACAAAATTTTGGACACCGATATAAAAAGAAGTCGCTAGAAAAACATCTTGGAAAAGAAAATCAAACAAAACAAAATGAAGTGAGTATCCTTCTATATTTAAGATTCCATCCAATTAAATGAAAAACAAAACTAAAAAAAGATGACTTGAGTCAACCTAAGTGATCGAGCCAAATATGCAAGTCAAGTCATAAGACCATGATAAGCTAATAGGAAGAAAATAAAAATTAAAAAGTTTAAGTTCATTTCCAAACGAATCTAACATAGAAGAAATAAATTGAAAAGAAAAAAGACCAAAAAAACAACAAGCAAATCAGGTAAGTCAACCAAACTCTGCAACCCTAATCATGCAATGAGATAACCTAAAAGAAAATGAATCAAAAAAATATTATGAAGCTTAATTTTAAAACAACTCAATGTTGAAGGATCGAATGTAACAAATATTCAATTAAAAAAAGATCATAAAATCAACTCGAGCCATCTCAGGCAAACCGATCAAACCCATGATCTAAGAGATGGGACTGGGATAAACGAATAGAAAAGATATTGGCAAAAATCACGAGGCCCTATATAAAAAAACTCCAATCTTGAAGGATGGAACTGAAAAAAAAATTTAATTCTCAACCAATGTAATTTTTAATAAAGTAGTTTTATATGTAGTGTCCTTGCTGGTTGCAAAAATGACTGATGATTTTGTGTGTGCCTGAACTCATGTTTTTAATGAAATTAAGTTTGGTTTGAGGTTGCTTATATGGATCATATCCCAACCCATTTTTTTCAAGACTTAGTTTTTAACATCAAAGTAGTTTTAGAACTTGTTTCTTTCCTCAACGAATTTAAATACAATTGTTTCGAAATATTTGATTTTAGACTTTAAGTCAGTATTTTCTTTTTAAAGTTCTACAAGCTCTTTTTTAGACGCTACATAATTAGGTATATGTATTGAATCCCGTGCTAGCTTGTCTTTTTCTTTTTGTAGAACTACAAGTTTTTCTCTTAAGCTATCATTTTCATTTAAGATACAATCATTTTTAGTTCTTAACTCATTATTTAGTTCAACCGAACTTTCATTTTTTATTTTTAACAATTTTAGTTCCTGATTTAAGGAAGTGATCTATTTACAAAGAATGATATTTTTCTTTAAACATTTCTTAAATTTCTTTTGTAAACAGAATATAAATCATATATTTCATCAATTACCTCTTCTTCTTTTTCACAATCATTTTTAGCCACGAGACATTTGTTTCCATCTTCTCTAAAAGTCTCTTCATCTTTGTCAAAATCATCATCATCATCATCATCATTCCATATTTCTGCCATCATGACATTTTATCTTGTCTTCTTGGAGAATTTCCTTAAGTTTAATGCTTGTCTTTTTCTAGCACTTAACATTAGAAGCATAATGTCCTAGTTTATTGCAGTTAAAACAGATTAAGGAGTCTTTGTTGATATCCTTACTAAGTGTTTTCTTACTAAACCTTTTCTTTTTCTTAAGAAATTCTTGAAATTATTTTATGAGTAAAGTCATGTCTTCATCTTCACTATTATTTTCACCTTCATAATTAGACTTGCGATTACTTTTACGTGCTATGTTTTTTCTTCTTCTTAGTTGTTTCATCATTGCCTTGAAATATCATTTCATGGGTGGTTAAAGACCCATGCAGCTCATCAAGTTCCATTTTATTTAGGTCATTGGCTTCAACAATAATAGTCACTTTTAGCTCTCGTGTTTTTGATATAAACTTAAGTACTTTTTTTACTAACATTAGAAAAAGTTTTTCCTAAGTATTTCAGTGAATTTGTGATGTGTGTGAATCGTGTCATCAAATTAGCAATGTTTTCGTGTTCTTACATTTTAATTATTTCAAATTGATTTATAAGTACATTTGTTTTTTATTCTTTTACTTGTGAAGTTCCTTTATGTGTTATTTTTAACTTATCCTATATTTGCTTTGCAATTTCACATGCACTAATCTTGTTATACTCATTTACACCTAAAGCATTATATATAAACTTATAGCTTTAACATTCAAATGTAGCCTTTTCATATCTTTGTCATCTTAATCATCTTCAAATTCAACTATTATTTTACCTTTCATTGTTTTAATAGAAATGTGTGGACCATTCATAACCACTTTTCATAGCTCATAATCCGCTGACTGAATGAATATTCTCATTTGAGCTTTCCAATAATTGTAGTTCATTCCATCGAAGGAATGTGACATATTTTTAGATTATCCTTCTAAGAGTTCATTGCATATAGTTGCTATAAATCAAACTCAATTTTGTTAAATCCAAAATAAAAGCATCATGACTCTAATACTAAATGTAAGCAATAAAATCAATCAAAAAGATAAGGTGAATTTGTTGATAATGAAAGCTTTTTTTAGAATAATTTCAAGTTTTCTTATTCAATGCAACCTTACAGGAATATTTATGATATTTGTTTTAAAACTCAATCACATATATAGAATATGCATTCAACAAAAAAGGAAGGAGAAGAGTAGGAATTGCACACAATATTTTATCCTAGTTCTCCACAAAATTATAAGTAGTCCATTCCTCACGGATGGCCCCAAGATTTTCACTACTTGATGGATTTGTGTATTTGATATTAAAAATCTTCTATTATTGCAATCTTACAATTTCACCTCTATGATTGATTCTTTACTCAAATATTTCAATTGATAGCAACAGATCTTGATTATTTCCTATATCTTATATATTCTTGTTCTGTCATACTTGTCTTTTTTACAAGCATATAGTGTACATTATATACACCATTTCTAGCTATTGTTAATCTTTATTATTCTTGGTTTGTTAATCCTAAATAATTTAGTTTAGCTCCTTTGGTTTAGCTTGTCAAACATATCTTCTCAATAATCAAATGGTAGCCGATTTATCTTTTTACCATGGTTACCTTGATTTCATTTCCTTTCTTGAGTTGATTCCATATAGATTGAATAACATGATGTTCTCCATGTAATATAGAATAGATTCCATATCCTCTTCTATCCCTATTAAATTCATTTTCCATACTTTGCACTCCAGCTTCTAAGATGCTTAGTTTCTTGGAATTTCTCTCTTAGTTCGAGTTGGTTTCTAGACATGGCTTGACATCTGTTGTACTTATTTCTCTTGTAAATTTATACTGGCAGTATAGACATTGATTGCTAGTAAAGACTAGGATTGGTGAAAACCTTTTCATGGCTTTGAATACTAATATAAACTAAGGTTAGTGAAAACTTTTCCATGGCTTTTTTCATGAAGTTTTAAAAAAATTTGTACAAGTCACAATTCAATTTCTCATGTACATCTTGTAGAATTATTAATAATCATTTTATGAATTTTAATTATATCAAAATCACACAGACTACACTAATAAAAAAAACTAACGGATCATTTTCCTTTTTAAAAAATTGCATTTCAAAAGTTGTAAAAACATAACACTACTTAGAAAGAAAATAACTATAACTCATAATCTAAAAATTAGAAATCAATGTAGCCATTAGCTAATGGTCAGCATTTAAGATTAATGACCTATCTAAGTAAACAACAGAATAACACAATTGATACAATATTTCAACAATGGAAACAAAAGTCAGCAATGATTTTAGCATTTTTAAATTATCCAAAAACACCTCAAATTTTTAAAGGTTTCTAACCTTTAAAAATTTTAATTTTACTATCGTAATTATTTTTTAGTAAATTATAGATTATTCTAGCTAGTGTTTCAATGTGAATTGTACATAGGAAACATAAGATAATTTTTTAAAAAAAAAATTATCTTATGTTTCCTATGTATTACTAAGTGACATTCTTATACAAGTATTGAGTTTTAAATATTTTAGGCCAATGAGATATTTTCGAGTATTACATGCTTCTCTCAATTTAGAAAATTTGACTAAGAAAACTTATTATTTATAAAAAAATAGTTCATAATAGTGAAATTAAAAGGTTTAAAGATTAGAGGTACGAGGCTGATTTGGAATAATTTACTAGATACATATACACTACTGATTCATATTCAATTGATGACCTCGCTTGCTAGAAATACTTAAATATAGGATATGTTCTTAATCTTTGAGCACTAATAATTTTTTTTTAATTAACACGGGTGTTCTGGCCAGCTTGCACGGATCTTGACTAATCCCACGAACCCTAAAGTTAACGACCATGTAAGTCTCTAGTGGCTCTGAGGTTTGTAGGACTCGAACTGTTTTTTTTCTTTCATGTCTAAATGTTATTGTGTAGGTTCTATATCCTTATGTTATAGTTAAAGAGACCAATGAAAGATATTTCATGAGATTTGTCAATTAAACCCAACAACAAAATGAGCAACATGCAATTTTCAAGGTGAAGCGATCGAGGCTAAGATCTCTAATCTCATTCACAAAAACATCATCACTCTGTGGATCCCAAGGGGTTATGGCTATGGTGGTAAAGAAACCCTCTGAAAAGTACAACTCTAATGATATTTCTCTTTTGTTTAGTCTATACATAATCAAAGACCTAAAAAGTAAAGAGAACCCAATCATAAGATGATAAACAATTCAAAGAACCCACAAAGCATAATCAACAAAAAAGTACAGGATCAGCAATGGAATCATTTGAGTTAACTTGACAAATTCCTATTTTGTCAAATTAAGTCTATAAAACGAAGATTTATGTCACAAAGTTGATGTTCCTATTAGCAGTATCAATCCAATAAGTGCAAATCTTCATTATGTTATTATGATCCAATGTCTTGAGGAGACGAATCTCACAAAAGAGTCTTCCAAGATCTTTAGGAATTTGCAAGAAATCATAGAGTATGTCATATGGGAAAATAAATGTGAAACCCATTTTGTAATGGGATTCCAATAAATTAATGAAATAAAAGAGCCTAGATTCATACACTTTCTTTGATGCTCCTCGACCATGGATTTCATTGTACTGCAAGAACAAAACGAAACCCCAAAATCAAACTCAAAAACCGAGATGGCAAAACAATACTCTAGAAAGCTTATTAGCAAGATAAACATGAATGCTATTTGTCGATACACGACGTCGGGCGACGGCTCCCGCTTTTTTTGTTTATTTAACAAAAAGGGTTTTTTCTCGATTGGGGGAAATAAAGATTTTATTGGAGTCGCCATCTAGTAATTTGAGGGAACTAGAAATCCCAAATTAGACACGGGTCCCAGAGATTTGGATACGGGGTTAGTTATGATTAAGGGAAGGTAGACACCACCCTTAAAACATCCTTTCAAAAGAAAGGTTACCCTTACTTGTGTGTTTTTTATTTGATTCAAATGCAATTATATTTTGGGCTTATTTGTAAATTTTTAAAAATGATTAGCGTCGGTCCCTAAAAACAGGAGACACGTTAAAAATGACACCAGTCCCTAAAAATTAGGAGACTCGTCTAAAATATTGACGTTTGCCCCTAAAAAGAAGAGTTACGTCTAAGTTACCAAAAGAAATAATGGATATAATCCATTATATTTTGGGTTTATTGGTAATTTGTTTTTTTTTAAAAAAATGGTTAACGTCGGTCCCTAAAAATAGGAGACGCGTTAAAAATATTATCAGTCCCTAAAAATTAGGAGACTTGTCTAAAATATGACGTTTTAACCCTAAAAAGGAGAGTTACGTCTGGGTTACCAAAAGAAATAATGGACATAATCCATATTTGGTATTTACATTTTTGACATCGGTCCTTTTAAAAAAGAGACGTGTTGACTTTGGTTTTTGTATTTTTTACAACATGCAAGAGAATTTACAAGCATTTATATATATAAAAAATATCAAAAATACCAGTAGAAACCCCAAAAAATTACCTGAGTGCTGTGTAGGCAAAATAATGAAATAACCTTGAATTTCTCCGAAATTTATGAAAATGCCACTGGCGGCGCGTGTGGCTCACGCGCGGTTACTGTTGGAGGCGATGAAATTTTCTGGCGAGATTTCCGGCCAAAAAAATGGTTGCTTCTGGTAGATCTGAGGGCGAGGATTCTAATGGCGGTGTTCTAGACGGCCGTTGATGGCTGACGAGGGAGAATCGTCGGTTTGAAGCTTCGGTGGCCGACGAAAATCGCGGCCCTTTTCCGGGCAGATGGAGAGGCAAAAACCCTGAAAACGGCCGGGGTTTTCATTTATATGAGGATAGAAACCTTTCTGTGGTAGTTCGGAAGCTTCAAACGGCCGGAAATGCTAGATCGGAGGAGAGAGAGAGAATCGTCGGCGAGAGGAGAGAGAGACTCTGAGATGTACTACGGTGTGAACGCGCGCATGGTGCACTGGTGCAGCGGAAGGCTGTGAACCGTTGAATCGCAGCAACTGATCCTACGGCTGTGTTTGGCTGGATCTGCAAGTTGATCGGACGGTCCGGATGAGCTGCGTTTTGATCGCGTGTGACGCGGTGTACCTAGAGATTGGTACACCGGGTGACGTGGCGCCACAGGATCTAAGGGAAAATTGTTTTAAGGGCTGAGATGGATTTGGGTTTTAATTGGGTGTGGTAAGCCCTATTGTATCCTATTAAATCAACGGTTCAGATCTAAACACTATTAGATCTAATGGTTAGGATATTTTTGGTATTTTTCGGATTGTTTTTAATCAAAAACAATATCTTACTTACACGAAGAAATAGTAAAAAAACATGAATAGTGATATAGGATATCGTATTTCTTGGTATTTTTCGGATTGTTTTTAATAAAAAACAATATCTTACTTACACGAAGAAATAGTAAAAAAACATGAATAGTGATATAGGATATCGTATTTCTCTTCTCTTCTCCTTCTTTTTTTCTTCGTTCCCCCCTTCACTGGCGCACTGTCACTGGCTATTTATAGCCAATGACAGGTACGTCCAAATCACCACCGATTTGCTTTGAAAAAAAAAATGGATCACTTGCTTTCGGTGCACCTGCTCCTTTGACAAAATTTTTTATTTTATTTTATTTTTATTTTTTATTATGTATAATAATATATATGTATATAGGTAAAATTAAAAACATAATTCAGTATTAAAAAAACCCGATTCAACCGCTAAAAATCTATTTTAATGACCAAAAATTATGTTGAAACACTGAAAAAAAAAACTTTTGACGAGTATCAACCCGGTGAACCGGGTTTTGACCAAAAATAACAGTTTTGACCCGAAACGGCCTGAAACTCATTTTTTTTCCTGGTAAACATGGTTTGACCCGTATTGACTCGGTGGACTCGGTTTTGACCGAAAATGACGGTTTTGACCCGAAACGGCCTAAAACTCATTTTTTACCCTGGTCGACATGGTTTGACCCGTATTGACTCGGTGGACTCGGTTTTGACTGAAAACTCATTTTTTACTCTGTTCGACATGGTTTGACTCGTATTGACCCGGTGGAATCAATTCTTATGGAAAGATGCGATTGACTCGAAAAAATATATTTTTTTTTTAATTTTAAAATTAATTTTTTTTATTTTTATAAATAATAATAGAAATAAAATAACATTCAAGAAAATCTTGGTGAATCCAAAATTAGGTTACAACACTATTTGTGAAAAGCATTTTAGAAGGTTGATGAAGTTGTTATTTACATAACCAATTCTAAGAAAATTAACCGAAGGATGGACAGAATCGTAGAGCTCAAAAGAAAGCAAACATTCAATCCTGACAGAAGCAGCAATCGAGCAATTCTCAGAAGCTGAAGCAAAAAAAAAAAGCATATCAAACGGATTTAAAAGAAAAAAAATCTCTATTTTCGAGTTAATTGAATTGTCTTATTCATTTTTTTGTTTCTCTTGGACTGGTCAAGAAGGCAAAACCATTATCATTGATGGTATTTGCTAAGCTTTAATGTCTTTTACTACGATCATGCATGGGTAGAAAGACTGATTCCTAAACCTATATAGGCACTTGTCCACAAATTTTAATGTCATGCCCAATATTTCAAATTCAACATAATAAACTTTAAATTAGCTCAGAAAAACTTAAAAGGAATTGATCTAACTTGAGATATCTTCATCCATTCACCTTACAAAAAAAGTTGCAATCTCTACTACAATCTTCATCGACAACTGAACGACATTCCTTTGTAACCATATGAACAACAAGTTTAAACCATGAACAACTAGCTAGAGCCTGTAAACAAAGAATTCAAAGCTCAGAAACTAACCTCATTAACCAAAAAACTAAAAAAAAAGAGAGTTTTATTATACCTCTCGTCATAAAATACTATTCACTATAATTAATAGTGTTTTTTTATTATTATTTTAGGTTTATTGAGCATTACACCTCATAATTTATTTTTTATAAAGTTATTTTAATCTCATGACCTGAACTGCACGTATTTAATGGGTTAACTTGGTTGACTCGAGTTTTTTCTTATTTTTCTAATTGATTTTTTTTTCAATTTCATCCTTTAACTTTGAATTGATTGAGAATTATATTACGTGATTTATTGTAGTTTTTTTTTAAAAGGTTATCATCATCTCATAACTCGAGTTACGGGTTTGATTGAGTAAACCGTGCATATATATATATATATATATATATATATATATATATATATATATATATATATATATATATAAAAGTTACAACCATAGATAACCATTATACAGGATAGGACATTAATGTTAAAATGCCTACACCTAAAAAGGAGGATCCCCTCTCCCTAATTTAAGGCCATTTTTCAAAACACATTTTCTTTTCCCTTCCCGTGATTTTAAAGATTCATCACAAATACCATTATAACATACCTTTCATTACAATGTACGTAAAGTGTGAAAACCCACGGATGCATCTTCAAAATTCCTCCTAACAAACCAAACAAATAGCCCCCTCTCTGCTCACCATGAAAGGTTAGCGATAGGGTGCCTAGTGTAAGAGTTTCAAACTCAACCCCATGATTTTGTATTCTAGAATCTGCTAAAAACAACAATTGCACTACAGCTGTGAGAGAAGAGTATATACCATGGTTGCGATGCATTCTAGATCAGTTAAAATTTCCTGACAAACAGCATCCTGCACTGATATTGTTGCTGCATTCTTGTTGGGATAAAGGCACCCAACCTTGTCCTTTCCTGTAATTGGCATCAAACACTTAAACCAGTGGTTCTGCAAGTTGAAAATGAGGAGTCGAGAAAAAAAAAACAAGAAGCAAAAAGTTTTCAAATATGAAAAATAACTTAAACCGCATTGGCTTAGCTAAAAAAGAATGCTAATGAAGTTCAAGCACATAAGTTCAAAATCCATTTGATCAGATGACCATGCATTGAATAAATGATGAATTTGTGAAAGTTCATCATAGAGTGCATAAAACACTCGATGCTTCTGTACATCTTTCTCAGCCAACTGAAATAAATTCCCATAGCAGACAATAGAAGTGATAGACAAAGTAGACATACATGTTGAGTCAGTGTGTGGCAAAGCATATATTGAGCACACCTGCAATCTTAAATGCATTCCGCATTATTTCCTCATCTTCAGCAATCCCATGGAGGCATAAAGTAGCTGATTCAACACCAAATACTTGCCATGACAATTTTCTAGTGTTGTTTTGTCATAGAAAATTCTGCAAAAAGTTGATTGAACATTCGATGGTCATAAAGGATGTTACAACATTCAGGACAAAGAACTAATGCATGACATGCTAGCCTTCTGGATACATATACAGCCAAAACCTTATGCCACGCCATAGAGAACTGGGCTTGACTTTGGATATTCTCATATCCTTTTTCTTATTTATAATTTCACGCCCTTCAGGATCAGCTTCACTGGGTCCATAATCCTTGAAGCTTCTTCTGTCAGCTAGACAATCCTGACATGAAATTCTATTCACAAAGAGTCAGTCTCACCACTCATCGCCGACAGATTCAACCTAGAATCATATTATATATCATTGTATTTGTCATTCTCGTTATATAAAGCCAGCCAAACAGTTAAATAAATAACTGGCATATTCTAGTTGAAAATTGATAGCCCTTGAAACCTAGACACTCACTCTATGATACCATTTCAAATAGAGCTAAAATATATTAACAAAGCACAAATTTAATTTTTTCTTAAAAAGTCAACCCTTTCAATAGAATCACAACAAATACGGTTTATATTCACTCATTCTGACTCCAAGAGATGAGCAAGACAATGATAAAAAAAAAAAAAAGAGAACAAAAGATTTTATAGTAACCTCCAGTTTCAGGGATAGGCACAGAGATAGAAAAGGAAGGTCTGCCAGTGACCAAGCTTCATTCGAGGGAAGAAGCCCTGCATGGCTTCACTGAGTTACCCTTAACTTGATGTAAAAACCAAAAAACTCAAATATATAACTCTTATCATAAATTAATTTGACTTTCTTCATATTAAAAAAAAAAAACTTATTTTAAGCTTTTAAAATTAAAAAAATAATAATAATAGGTTTTACTTAAAAAATATTTCACAAGCTTATTTCTATATAATATGATATGACATATATAGTTATATTTATAAAATAAGCTATGTATGAATATAGCATATAATAAAAAAAAATTCATCATTATACTTTTTAGATTTCATTCTTTTATTGTAAGTGATTAAATATTTATATTAAATATTATATATATATTAGATAAACTTGAAAAAAAATTAATTCATTAATAAATTATTTTCCAGTTCATTTTCCATAATATAACCAAACACTGGAAAGTGTTTTCCAGTTCATTTTCCATAATACTACTAAATATCAGAAAATACTTTCCCAGAATTCACTTTTCAGGAATTCACTTTTCCCAGAATTCACTTTTCAAAAAGAAACAACTTTCCTGCAAATAAACGGAGCCTTAGTGGAAAGGGTGACCTTGCAAAAGAACCCGTCACTGTAGCTCCACTGGTGGCTTGCATTTCTATCTTTTTTTTTACTAACACCTCACCAAAATAGTACATGCAATCTTTGATGCCTCTCTTTTTCTGTTCTGTCTACTTGGTCTCTCTCTCTCTCTCTCTCTCTCTCTCTCTCTCTCTTTCTCTCTCTTCTTTTGCATTCTTGATGCTTCCTTCTCTTCTCTTCCTTTTTTTTTTTGGGAAAGAAGTTGGATTGACAGCTGTAATTATTTCAATTTAACTTATTTTCCTACAAAATGAAAAAGAAGATTACGTTTTCTTCTCTGATGTCAAAAAAGGCTAAACGAGTGCAACGAGACGCGTTGAATGAGTTGGGTGTAAGTGGTACCCTCCAAAGAAAGTCACGACCCATCCCATGCTGTCCCACCAATAGTCCCTTTTACTACTTTAATGCAGTCCCCGGTTATTAAGCCGATTGAAAGCTAGGCCCCTTGGTACCATTTCTTTCTAGTATGGTCTTTCATCAACTGCAGTCTTTCCACCCAGATCAATGCCCTCCCTCTCTCTCTCTCTCTCTCTCTCTCATGTCAATTTGGTGGTTTTTTTTTTAGGAAAAAGAAGTTGAGTTTAAACATATGAACAATGGAGGAAAAACAAATATGAATGAGAAACATATCAGAGAATAATATAAATCATTCTTGAGATTTCACTTAAAAGTTTAAGCTTTTATGTTAAAATGATTCTTTAATATGATATTAGAGTCTTGATGATCAAGGAGTCACGAGTTTGAACACAATCTCTATTTATTTGATAAAAAATAAGTATAAGGTAATGTGGGTATGTGCAAGTTTGAAGCCCAAAAGGTTTTCATTTGAGATTCTGAGATATATTATAAATTATATTTTAGAACCTCACCTAAAAGCTTAAATTTTTGAGTTGAATTGGTTTTTTGACGAAATAGTCTTGTCAACTAAAAGAAATTGGAATGCACTATAGTCCACAATACATTAAATTATTGTTTTTGTTAATTGTTAATGTTAATGTTAATAAACCCGTTTACAAAAACAAAATCTAGGCACGAAGTTGTTCCAAGGTGTTTAACACAGTTTCTATTTTTATTTTTATATGCTTTTTAAAAGTATTTTTATTTGAAAAAATATTAAATTGATATTTTTATGTGTTTTTTATGGTTTTGATATATCGGTGTAAAAATAAAAAATATTTACAAATATTTAGTTTAAAGCATTTTTACATGAAAAGCACTATACACTATAATCTTAAACATCCCCTTAGTCACTAGAAGTTGTTCTAATAAATTTTGGTTTGGCTTAATTTTCTAATTAACAAAAAAACTAAAGGAGGAGGGTTGTCAATGTATTTCTCTCTTTACATGGCATTATTCATTTTCTTTTCTTATTTTTTTCTTCTTTGATTTTTTTTTCAATCAATGTTTTTTTTATAATTTTATCCTTTAATATTAATTTTTTTTATTGGATTATCTCACTCTCATGACACAGATCATAGGTTTGGCGGGTTAACTTGATTGACTAAAGTTTTTTTTTCTTAATTATTTTTTTTTTAATTTTATCCCTTAATATTTGATTTAGGTTATTTGGGCCTCAATACCTAATAATAGTGTTTGACAAGTTAAGCCGAGTTGAGTTAAATTGTTTTTTATATCCTTTTTGTATTGAATTTTTTTTTTCTAATTTCATCATTCAAAATTGAATCGATTGAGAATTGAATTTCATAATTTATTTTGATTTTCTTTATATTGGGATATATTAATCTCATGATTAGGGTTGTAAGTTTTGATATTTTAACCCCAGTTAAATCTGGTCATTTTTTAATTTTCTTTCCAAGAGATTATTTTGGTCTCATGACATGGGTTATTGATCCTTCAACATTGGATTTGTTTTTTATTGGGTTGTCCCCATCTCATGACTTGGGTCGCAGGTTTGACAGATTAACCCAATTGACTTAGTTTTTTTTCTCAATTTCATCATTTAATATTGTGTTTAATTGAGAATTATGCTTCATGATTTTTTTGTTTGCTTTTTATTAGGTTATTTTGGCCTCATAACTCGAAAATAATGCTTAGTGGGATAACCCGGGTTAACTTGACTCATTTCTTATGTCATGTTTTTAATTAAATTTTTTAAAAAAATTTCATCGTTCAACATTGGATCTGATAGGGTGATTGGGGATTGAGTTTCAATTTTCTCTCTATTTATTTAAGTCTTATAATCAAAGTCGTGAATTTGGTAGATTAATCCGGGTTAAATCAAGTTGTTTTTTTTTTCTTTCTATGAGGTTATCTTAGTTTCAAGATTCAGGTCATGAGTTTGACAGATTGACTTGAATCATTTTTTATGTTCGTTTTTTAATTGATTTCTTTTTTTAATCTCATCATTTAATATTATGCTAATTAATAATTAGACTTTGTAATTTGTTTCAATTTTCTTTCTATGAGGTTATCTTAGTCTTATGACCAGAGTCACAAGTTTGACAGGTTAACTTGAGTCGCTTTTTTTAGTTGATTTTGTTTTATTTCATCTTTTATTATTGGGTTGATTATGAATAAAGTTTTATAATTTATTTTGATTTGTTTCTATGGGGTTATCGTAGTCTCATAACCCAGGTCATAATTTTAACATGTTAACTCGGGTCAACTCTTATTAATTAATTATGTTGTTATTTTAATATTAAAAATAGATGATATTTTGGAGAAACAAATGAATCAAAATATGTTTTTAAAGATCATCTAGGTTGTTTTTGAACCCACAAAATTAACTGGATCATATTAAATCAAATCTCATATAGTTTTTTTTTCTTTCAAAAAAAATAAACATCTGAATTTTCTTTTGGTTTCAAGAAAAAATTGAATTAATTTGAAGCTTAGCAAATATTATACTACATATGAAGTTGGTTCATAAACCGTAGTGAAAAGAATTTTCATTTTCATTACTTGTCTTGTATGGTAAACGCATATTTCAAGCTCGGTTCTCGACAATTACTCCATAAGATGCCAATAATAATTGTGTATATCGGTTTTTCTTAATAAGAAAATAGAATATTCTTTTTTTTTTAATATGAAGTTTTGATTTTAAAAAAAAAACAAGAAAAAAAAGCATATTTACTTAAGTTTTATTTGCTTATCAAAGAGTCTAGAGTTTCTTAAACCTAGTATTTTATTGACTCGATCCCTAATCTAGATTGGATTTTAGAAAAATAAAATTAAAATTAACCTTAAATCATTTGATTTAGTTGATCAATCTTTTAACTTTTTGAACCCATCAAAATTCTATTTAATTGAAAAAATTCTTTAAATTGAAATTGCTTTAACTATGGATACCGAGCTATAAGCCACTTTATCCCATCAAACTCAGCACGCACATGCCCAAAGAGAAACACTCACATTTCTGCATTATTAGACCCAACTCAATCACGAACCTCGAACCAGATACAGGCCCAAAAAACCCAATACCCACAAACACAAACCGTAGTCCAAAACTACCTATAAATTGCCATCTAGGGTTTTAGTTCCTTCTTTGCACCCTACCTCCGCCAGCCCCCTCTCTCACAAACACAAACACAAAATGCCGGCTGGTCACGGTCTCCGGTCTCGCACAAGAGATCTCTTTGCTCGTCCCTTCAGAAAGAAGGGTTACATTCCATTGACAACCTACCTCAGAACCTACAAGATTGGAGACAATGTAGACATCAAGGTTAACGGCGCTGTCCACAAGGGTATGCCTCACAAGTTCTACCATGGACGTACTGGACGTGTCTGGAATGTCACCAAACGCGCCATCGGCGTCGAGATCAACAAGCAGGTATATTAATCTCCTTATATCCTTAACTGTATCTTAGGGTTTTTGGTAAGAGTTTTGTAGTGCACTTTATGTGTTTGGTAATTTGTTTGTGTGAAAATGATAGGCTTTTACTTATAGGTTCAATATGTATAGACAGTTTGCTTCGTGGTTGACATGAGTTTCTTTTTTTTTTTATCTAAAAGATGCTGTGAGGGTATCTATTTGTGATTTTGTTTTTGTTATTGATGAATTTGAGGTTGTCTTATAAGGTTTTTTTTTTTTTTTTACTTTGTTTGAAGATTTGAGCTTATTTTCATAACCTGTAATTTTGAAGCTGAAGTAACTAGCTGGGTTGGTTTTACTTTTTTGGTTTAATTACTGCTTAGACATCTTTGCTTGTGCTTAGCTTGTGAACTGTTTAATTTAGCCATTTTGTATGAGATTGAGGTAACCAACGTGCCACGCCCACCATACGTGGACTATGTTCTTTCGCTTCCCTGTCCGTTAAGGTGGATCAAAGAAGGGTCCAAACCGAGCTCACACCTCCCTCATTGTCGTTGGTCCTTTCTTTCGTCGTGGTCCTTTTTTTATTAAATCTTTTCTTTTGATTTGTTTCTGCTGAATATTCAAATGAGCCCCTGTATCATTGGTTGCATGACATGGGTGCTCTCTTTTTAGCTTGAACTGTAGACGGCCTTATTTAAGTATTCATGGAAAACGAGCGTGAAGATTATATGTTGTGCTTTGCATATCACAGTAACGGATTGATCTGCCTGTTTGTTTCTGAGATGGTTGCTTGTGTTGTTTTAGTGATTGATGCTTTTTACTGTTTACTATAATTTGAGCAATGGTTATGGAAGGCTTCCATGTTAATCCCTTTCATTTTTACAGGTGGGTAACAGAATCATTAGGAAGAGGATCCATGTAAGAGTGGAGCATTTGCTGCCTTCAAGGTGCACTGAGGAATTTCGTCTCAGGAAGAAGAAGAATGATCAACTGAAGGCAGAGGCTAAGGCCAGAGGTGAGGTTATCAGCACAAAGAGGCAGCCACAGGGTCCCAAACCTGGTTTCATGGTGGAAGGTGCGACATTGGAAACTGTTACACCCATTCCATATGATGTTGTTAATGATCTCAAGGGCGGTTACTAGGTCCCCTCTCAACTTTTTGTCGTGCAGTTTGGTTTGTGTCTCCAATTTTTGTGGACTGGGGCGAGTCATTGGTATTTTCAATTTCAGTTTACATTTCACTGTTAGAGATCAGCAAGATTATAATATACTTGTGGGAATTTGGAATTCATTTAAAGTAGTTTTCGAATTAAATGTTTTCCCTGCACTTTTGCGTTTCATTTTCCTGCTCTTTAGGGTGGCTTGTTTTGAAGAAGCATCGGTTGCCTTTTCAAAATATTCCTGATAATTCAAGTATTGAATGTTTACCAGTTAAGCCACCCGCTATTTTCTTTGCCTTCGCGACATCAACTTGTTATTTTACTGTCGACAGCTGATAGGCAAGTTCTTGGCGTAGTGTCTACAGTGTATTAAAATAATTATTTTTTATTTTTTAAAAATTATTTTTTATATTAGTATATTAAAATATCTTCTGTTTTGGCCTTCACCGTGCGTCGGGACTTGGTGGCAACTATTTTTCATGTATCACGCAAAACTGGATAGAGGAAAGGCATGGCAGTCCGCTTTTTTCGTTTTTAAGCTGGCTAAATTCCAGTAGTAGTTTGTGCCAGTAAATCGAAATTCATTTGCGAAAAAATTATCCATGTTAAAGAAAATCTGCGAGTTAGAAATTAGGAATGCATAAAATTGTTACATAATAAGCAGCAGTCAGAGAGTTAATTGTAGTTCTTTTGACACATCTGTTGAATAAAACTTTGACACATCTCTGTATCCGTGGCATGCTTGCCTCTTTTTGTTATTTGTTGTCATCTTAAGAAGCCCCCTCTCTTTCTCTCTCTCTGGAAAAGATTAAAAAAGACAGTCTCTTCAAAGAAAAGAATATGTACCTTACAGCAAGCCTGTCACGAGCACTACAGTAGGGACTTGGGGATCTAAGACATTATTCTCTCGAAGAAAATATTCACTAGCTAGTGATTTGAAATGATTTGAAGTTTTGAACCCTTTATTCATGGTGAAAGAATCTTACCATACAACCAAGACATTAAGCTTGAGGACCCCCCCTCTCTTCCCAACCAAGAAGAAGCTGAGTCTACAAGATCAATCTGAAGCTGATGCTGAAAGATGAGGATATCCTATGCACTCTTCTCTCTTCTCTCCTGCTAGTCTCAGGTTATTCTCTCCCCTCTCTTCCAACCAAGAAGAAGCTGAGTCTACAAGATCAAGCTGAAGCCTGAACGATGAGGATATCCTATGCACTCTTCTCTCTCCTGCTCCTGCTAGTCTCAGGTTATTCTCTTATCACCCTACAAATAATTAATCATTTCACATATGTTCTTCCATTACATTGTGTGTGAGTTTGGCAGATTACCAATTAAAGCAGAAATAGATGTTAAAATCAACAAATCATGTTAACATGCCATAAACTGCTGGACCTATGGCATTTGGGAGGTTAGGCATTCATGCTTCTTTGTTCCACTCAATTTTTTTTCTTTTCATATTGGCAGCTGAGTTTAGCCATGCCAGGGCAATCCATGGGGCCAATGCGGCGAGGATGCCAGAGCACACGTGCCACAAGCTGCTAAGCATGAACAGATGTGACTTGCAGAAATGTAACCAAGAGTGTTCCCAGGAACCTCTAGGGGTAGGAGAGTGTAGGAATGCCAACTGTTCTTGCACATATTATTGCAAGCAACCTCCAATGTAATGCATTCCCATACTGCTGTGTCACAATGCCGGAGTTTGTATTCAGGCACGTACATAATCAGCGAAATGTTTGTATTCAGGCACCTTTAGATCTAGGGCATCGTCATGATGGCATAAGATGAGTCTTCACTCATATGTAAAGGGATGCAGTATTTTGGTACAAAATCAGCGAAATGTTTTTTGATTTTGCTCTTCCTATCATTCACTGCCATCTATACGTGTTGTCTTACACAAAGCAACAATAATTGGCTCGGAAGACAGTCTGCAGAATGACTTGGGTTAAAATCAACTTATCTAGCTAGGTGGTGGTCTAGTGGTAAAAACTTGGTCCCTTCGTGGTTTCAGGTTCGAGTCATATGGTTGCTAATATGATAGCCACTGGAAGCTTACATGGTCGTTAACTTCAGGGCCCGTAGGATTAGTCGAGGTGTACGCAAGTTAGCCCGGACACTCACGTTAAACTAAAAAAAAAAATCAAGTCGTGACTGTCATGTAATTTGTCTCTTTTAATTAATCATGTCTCCCCTTTCTGTCCCTCTCATAAAATGTAACCAAATTAATGAAGAAACAAGATACATCAAGGGCAATAATAGAAGCACACACTATGAAGCTTAGGATCCATGTGTGCCCATTGCCCATGGCCATTGAATTGTTCCAAGCACCCTGCATAACAAGCCTTGAGAATGCAATTGGAGGGGTTCAACTCGATTTCACACATAGTACCTTCATAAATGTTTAGTTGTGATGCTATTAACCAAACTGATAATTAATGTTGAGGTAGGAATTCTAGATACTATAAAATTATGATGAGTTTTTTATATATATTTTTAGTACTCATTATTATTTATATATTTAGTATTCATTATCTGTTATTCTAGAACTCAACCTATGATTAAATGATCCATTATCCTTATCAATTCCTATCAATTGGATGTAGATTCTCGTGTAGTGAAATTAGTGGATAAATATGCATGTCTTTTATTATGTTGTTTCCATTTTCTATTTGTTGTCATATATGTCAAGAACTTCAGCCCAGGATTAGATGGTATGTTCTCGACTTCTATCCTTAGATGTTAATTACCGAATATTTACATTCATGACTACACTTTTATATTAGGTCCAACATTGACTTTCGTCAAAATGGGGATTGTGCCTTTTTGGACCCAAACCAATATATACAACTTTTTAGTTTAAGTTTAAAATAAAAACATTAGGTTTATGCAATCCCCAGGCATAATGAACATATTTCGTTTTAAAATAAATAACAATGTAACTTATTTTATGTAGAATAAGTAGAGTGATTATATCTTTCCTAGTATATAATCAACCTTTTACCTAGAATATCTGAAGACTAGTTAAGATTTCGAGTAATCATAAGACTAGAAGATGATTTTTTTTTTTTTAATTTCACCCCTTTTAACTTATAGTTCACTAAGATTTCCCATGTGACATATAATATTTTTAATTAGTACACACACAAACTAGTCTTGGTGTTCGCGTTTCGCTATGGGGTTGGATTATTGTTTTTGCATAAAAATGATGATTAGCTACTACAAGCGTGTTTAGAAAAAGAAAGAAAAATATGATACTCATATCATAGACTCTAGTGGATTGAATAAGCTGACTTTATTTTAATTAGACAAAAAAAAAAAACAAAGTAAATGGATTAAATTTTTTTAAAAAAAAAGTGATTTAAGATAACATGGGGAAAAATATTTTTTTCAAAAAAGAACAAACTTTGTATCTTAATTCATGGCTCATGAAATTTTTTATTTCTAATGGTATTTTTAATTAGTTGTTTTACTGTGTAATTAAAATGAAAAAAAAACATATTTTTTATTAATCAATTTAGTAATGACAAATAAGTTCCGTTAAGACTTCAATATCCTTAAAATTGAGTGTTAAGTTTTTTTGGATGGAGAAGCAATATATATCACACACATAATTATGATATAAACATATTGATTGGTCACTTAAAATGAAAATAAAAAAAAACAAATGTTAATGCTCAACCCAATAAATCAAATTTTCATAAATATCAAGTAATTAATGAGATTTAATAAAATATATAGGCAGTCAAGTCAGATTAAATGTAATCAATGTTACGAGGAAAGTAATGAGAATTCTAAGCGAATTGCCTAGCTAGAAGTTGCTTTACGATTACGGGGAAAGGTTGACCTTCGAAGAAATTTTGTTTAAATTCTGAAGAAGGAAAGAAATTCCTGTTTCAAACAAGTTTAATCTTGTGAATCATATCACCTCTCCTGCCAATCAATAACCGAGAAAATCTTAGAACCAAGCAAGAAAAAGGTAGGAAGGAAAGTGCACAGCACCATAATATATCTTATCCTGCATGTGTTGCTGCTGCCTTGTTGTGAAAACTAGAGAATTCTCGGCCTGAGATGTTGGTATACCTGTAAAAGCAAGATTAGACCAGACTGGAAATTGATTTCTGGTCACCTCTCCAACAATTAACTCAGTTCTCTTTCTTAAGAGTATGTTTATTATTATTATTATTATTATATCTTTTGTGCGTGTATTATCCTTTTATACTTGCCTCTTTCTCTTATTCCTTGTTCTCCAAGTGTGTTCTCAACGAAGAGAGGGTATTATTGTCTTTTTCAAAGATGGGGATACACCTATACCAACCAAGACTGCACTTTCTCTCCTTCATCTCAGTAGGGAACAATAGCAGCAACAAAAAAAACTAGAAGAAGAAAAATTAGATCTGAAAAAGAGACAGAACTTAAGTATTGTTATGTGTTTTTTTTTGTTGTTATTGCTGCTGCTGCTGCTGGTGATGGTGGTCCTCACCTGCTGCTGCTGGTGATGGTGGTCCTCACCGTCAGTATAAAAAAAAAAAAGATCTTTCACAGTTCTTTGATTTCCTAGAAGTCATAATCAAGGTTCTTCTTCTTCTTCTTCTTTTCTGTAATTAAAACCCATTATATATATATATATATATATATATATATATATATATATATATATATATATATATATATATCCAAATTTGGGGTGAACTTCCGGAAATGAAAAAATTGAAAATACTTTTATATGACTAAGAAGAATCACATAACCAATGTAATTTCAAATTATTAAGTAGATTTAATTAACTAATTAACTCGGAAACAAAACTTAACCAGTCTTGGAAAAACATTGTACACACATACCCATCTGCATTGTTCACTTGAATAATATAATGACATCTTTTCCCTTCACACCTAAAAATATTAAACTAGTTATTGGAGGCAATGATGTCAATTAACAAGGTGCATTAGTCATTACTAAATTGATCGGTGACAAATAAATTTTTTTTTTTCATTTCAAACACTACCACAATCTTTATGTTTACCGACAGAATTTTCCATCGGTATTTGTATTATCATTCCATTGGTAATTAATTTACCAATAAAATCAACTATGGAAATACTCTGTCGGTAAATCTTTTGTCGGTAATTTTTTGTCATTCGGTAAGTCCATTGGTAATAAAAAAATATTATTACAAATAGATTTACTGACGGAAAAGGAACGTAAAAAAAACAATTACCCGCTTCATTCCGTCAGTATTTCCCTCAGAAAAATACCGTGTGTAGTTTCATCGGTAATTATTTAAAAATATTTAAAAATATATATATATTTTACAAAACTATAAAATAATTAAATTAATATAAATCAACACTCTATAATATTCAAAACGCTTGGGAAAAAGAAGAAGAAAATCAACTCAAACAAATTTGTAACAAATAAATAACACGAAAAAATAAATTCAACTAAAATAATTCATATGAAAAAAATAAAGTTGCGATTTGCTAAAAATTTAAAAATCCTATAAATAAATCAACTAAAAATTGATCTCATATGAAAAAAAAAATCCTACAACAATATTCATACAATTATTAAGAATAAAAAGAATTAAAAAAATAAAAAAACAAATATAGTGAAAAATAACATGAAAAAAAAAATCTTACCGTAATGTGATTGTAAGAGAAGCTAAGAGAGTGTTTGTCTACGTTGTTGCGTCTGCGTTTTGCTTAAAACGCAGATGCAACAACGTTTGGTAACAAAAAAAAAAAAGATAAATTACTATTCATGGGTCCCACCAAATTATGCGTTTGAAACACTGGAAAATGAAAGCAGGTGCAGCCGGTGTGAACAGTGTAGCCTTCGCACTGTTCACTAAAGTGAACAGTGCGAATTTTGTTTTTTTCAAAAAAGCAGCGAACAGTGCGAGTGAAATATATTCACTTGCACTGTACATGAACAGTTTATTTATTTTATTTTATTTCAAAAAGCTAGTTAATATTTTTTTTGAAAAACCAGTGCAGTTAATTAATTTCACTCGCACTGTTCACGTGAATGTGAACAGTAATTTTTTTAAAAAAATTAGTTTAAGGTGAATTAAATTGATTAGTACTGTAATTTTAATTTTATTCCTGGTAATATTTTACCAAATTTTATTGCACGCTCAAAGAATCATGGAAATTGTAGTTCTTGTCGGATGAATTTTGTATGTAATGGAATTATAGATAGTTTAATGGAACAATAAATTTTTTTTATATAAAGTATGATTTATTTCATGATGTAATAGCAATAGTTAAATCTACAATATTTAAATTAAAAACCATAAATATTAATATATATTTTTTAAAATTATTTATAATCTCAATTTCAAAAGCATTCTTAACCAAACACATTAAACTACTTTTTGTTCAACCTCAATTTCAACCATAGTTTTAACCAAACATATATTTTTTCAAACCAATCTCAACTAAAAGTACTTTATATAAAACAATTTTTTTCAAACCACAACCACAACAGCTACAGCAATACCAAACACACTCTAAGAAGAGAAAAAAATACGTAAAGTATATTAATTAAAAAAACTGAGAAGAATTCATACCTGAGCATGGAGGAGAAGAGAAAAGAAGAGAAAGAAATGGATATTGATATTTTTTTACATATGGGGAAGATCGAAGAAGAAGAACAAAGGAGCCTTGTCTGTTGTGAAATTAGGGATTCTAAGCTTTGTATTGGGGCGTTTTATCGACGGTTTTACCAACGGATAATTAAATATTAATATTTTTAATCATTCTATCGGTGATTCCGTCTGTAATATTTAATTAAAATTTTTAATTTAATCAAAAATTTTCAAAAACCGTCAAATATCACCAACAACTTTTCAATCCGCTGGTGATTCTGTCTGTAATATTTAATTTAAATTTTTAATTTAATCAAAAATTTTCAAAAAACCACCAAATAACACCAAAGAATTTTCAATCCGTCGATGATTTTGTCTATGAAGAATATGAATTAACAGTGCAATTAGGAAGTGAACAGTTCCAGAGCTCTTTGAAAAATACCAACAAAATTTTCTGTTGGTGATTCCCTTTGTAATTGACATGATGAACAGTGGTCAAGGTTTACCAACGATTTTACCGATGGAATAAATTCTGTCGATAATTCTGTTGGTATAAATGACACATCATCGTTTTTTTGCTTTGTTTTAATTTTTTTTTCCCACTATAATTCCCTCTGTATTTTCGTTTGTATTTATCAATTTTTTTGTAGTGAAAATTGGTAGTGAAAAGCATAGTGAAACATCCAAAATGCCTTTAAAAGGAAATATTTTAAAACTGGTTTCCAAGGTTTTTTTTATATTTTCACAATATTTTTTATTATTATTAGGTTGGCTTAGGGGTAATTTAATATTTTTCATAAATGTAGAAAATTAAATAAAAAAACAAAAACATAATGAAATGACCAAAGTACCATTAGAAGTTAAAAAATTAAAATTGGCCTCAAGGGAATATATCGTATTTTGACAGTGTTTTTTTCATTATTTTCAGGTCAACAAAGGCACAATTTGATAATTGTATAAATATTAAAAAAAACAAAACAAAAAAAAAGATGGTTGGCTCGTGTTACCCAGTGAGAGGCGTTCGCGTCTTTCAAGCAGTGCTTATGGTGCCTCTCAATAGCCAAATACCCATACTACATGTTATTGGAAATGTCATTGTTTCCTCTTCCTTTTAGAGCGATGCATATAGTCGATGGTGGCATAGTTTTTCATCATCGACATTTTCTTTTTTCCCCTCTTTTCTCTCTCATCCCCTCAAAATTCATGTTGGTCATTATCCTCTGATTTAAGAGGATTTTCATTTTGGTCCTTCTTCACTTGATTTATAATTTTTGTTTTTGGCACTATTGTAAAACTTTGATTTTTTTCAACTTCATCTTTCAATTCCAATTTGTGATATGTTTTTTTTCAATGTAATCCTTATTCTTTTGATTTTTTTTCTTTTTTTGGGCCTTTGGTTAAATTGATTTTTCTTTTCAATCTCTACATTCAATCAAAAAATTATTTGTATTTCATATTTCAATTCTGATCCTTATTCTTTTGATTGATATGCTTTGTTTTTAATCTTTTTGTATAATTGAATTTTTTTTTCTCAATTTTATCCTTCAAAATTTAATTTATTAGGAATTAAGTTTCATGACTTTCCAAGCAGGGCACTTTCAATCTAATGATTCAGGTCATGAGTTTCAAAAGTTAATACGAGTTGACATTAATCTTATTTTTAAATAAAAAAAACTTTATGATTTTCTTTGTTTTCTTTTCTATCAAGTTATCCCCTTCTCATGACCCAAACCACGGGTTTGACGAGATGACCTGAGTCGACTCAACTCTGATTAAAGGGGTTATAGGTTTGTCATGCTAACTCGAGTTGACTCGGTCTAAATTTTTTAGGTGTTTTTTTTACCAAACTTCATCCTTTCGTATTTAAGGTATTGAGAATTGAGCTACATCGTTTATTCTTGTTTGGAAAAATATTTTTTTTCTAGGTTATTGTGTGTGCTTTTATTTAATTTGGTTCATCTGCTATTATTGCCTATGTTTTATTATTTAATTAAAATAAAATCAACTTATTTGATCCAGTCAGTTCTATGATCTAAGTTGCAAGAAAACAAATTAGGCTTCCAACATAGCACGAGTCCACAACTAGTTTATATACCAAACTAATAAATACATAATGTTTTTTCATGATCCATTAATTATTATTGTCGCACCTCAGTGGATGTCATGGCAGAGGTAAATATGTATTTCGTGGAAAATTAGGAGTCAACACCTAGTAATTAGAGGAAACTATGAATTCTAAAATGTTCACTAGTTCCAAAGAATCAAGTAAGGAGTTGGTTATACTTAAGAGAAAAACGACGTTACTTTTATAGCATCCTTTCTTATGAAAGGCTATTTTTACTTTTGTGCTTTCTTCTAAATTTATCTTTTTTATTGTCGTTGATTATCCTAATTCTTTTTAGTCTTTTCTTTAATTTTTATTTTTTGGTTATTTTTTAAAAAACATATATCCTTTAAAAAAAAGTCATGTCGAAATTATCAAAAATAAGTATTGACCCATATCGATGATGATAATTGGGTTTTGGACCCATATTAATAATGATAATTAAGCTTTTGAAACTTGGATATGTCAGTTCAATGGGCTTTTTGATTTTATCTAAATTTTGATGCATAAACATGTTATTAAATCCAAATATGCATGCATAAATATTTTTAAAAAAATTGAATTCTTAAAATGTGAAATATTTTTAGCTTTTTCCTCTTTAAAAAAACGAATAAGAAAGACAAGTTTATGTTTTACAATGATAGAATACAAAAAAAATGCTATTTTTTAGGCTTGAAAGTTTTTTTTATGATGCAAATAAGTTTGGATGTTTACAAAGATGAATAATTCTGAAAGCTGGATCTTGTATAAGAAATGAAAAATTAGGTTTAAGATATGGAAAAGATGTTGATTGAGTGAGTGTCTTTGGCTCGAGATCTGAAGTGGATTCGAAGGATTAAATCATGATATTTTAAGTAATAATTGCAGTTTGCATGCTGGAGCACATGTTTCTTGTGTTTTTGAGTGGTCAATAAAATCAATTAGTATCGAAAATTAAACTTGAAGATCACACGAGAGTCAGTTGTTTTTGCTGCCCAGAAAATCCCCAGATTAAGGAACAAAACGGTGTCGTTTTCCTTGAATGTTCAAATCGTGTTATTCCTCAGTTTAAACAAAATGCACCATTTCATTTAATAGAAAACAATGTCGTTTTTGTTCCTTAATTAAAATTAGGTTTTCACCTGAACTTCAAATTTTGTCATCTCATTCCAGCGCCTTTTACACTTCAACACTTTGTCCATTTATTTTCCACCAATTTTCACCTTTTTTCTCTTAATTGCTTTCAATTTTGCCCCTGACTGAATTACCATAAACCCTCTGATTTTTTCATTGCTTTCATTTCAGTCCTTGGTTCTTTAATTCTTCATTTTTAGGCTTTTTGTTACTCTCAATTTCAACTTTCTCCTTCGATTAAGCATTTAATTGATTTTCTTCAACATCATCTTTCATATTTATTTTTCAATTACATTTCTTTTCATTTGGTTTTATTTAATTTTTATATTAAATATAGTAATTATCCTTTTGATTGTTGTTTTTTATCCTTTTTTTATTTTTTTATTTTTTTAATTTTTCCCTCGGCATTTTATTTTATTTATTTATTTATTTAATTTTGATTCTCATTTTTTTAATTGCTCTTTTTTAACCTTTTATATTTTTATTTTTTTTTCAATTTTATCCCTCAACATTTGATTTTACTTAGTTTTTTATCCAAATTTGGTTTCCATTCTTTTAATTGGTTTTTTTATCTTTTTTTTTTAATTTTTTCCTTAAACATCATATTAATTTATATTTTTTATTTAGTTTTGGTCTTCATTCTTTATATTGTTCCTTTTTTTAGGTTATTATTTTTTTTCAATGTTTATTTTTCGGTTTTATTCTTTGATATTAAGTTATTGAGTTTTGAGCTTTTTTATTTTTATGTTTTTTCTCTCTATAGAAATAAAATCTAATAATACTTATAAAATAATACCAAGAGAAAAGTTAACAAAAAAAACTAAAAGAATTTGGAAAAAAAATAGTAGAGGAACTAGCCTGCTTTTTAAAAAAAATTGTTTAAATTCCATTTGCTTTTTTTTTCAATTAATTTTTTGTGTTTTTTTTTAAAATTTCATCATTCTATATTTTGTTAATTTGTAATTGGTGGACAATTTCAAAAAAAACAAATAACATGATACTTAAAAGATAATACCAGGAGAAAAGTTAACTATAAACTAAAACCGAGAGAAATTCAACTCCTTTACTGTTCATATAAATAATGAATTTTTTGAAACTTTTTTCTTCTTTCTTTTAATTTTTTTTCTTTTGATTATTTTTTTTTATTTTATCTTTCAACATTCTGTTGATTTTAAATTGAAATTCATAATTTATTTTAGTTTGTTTTTTATTACGTTATTGTCATCTCAAATAAATATCCTGGTATTTGGTTGGTGTTCTATTTTGCAAGCATCTATTTTTTTTGTCATATCATTAATTAAAACGTAGTTTAAAAAAAATAAACCTAATGGAATCAATATTCGAGTGGCGAGTTTGGCAGGTCAAGCCCATAAACCCTGGTCGATTCAATATATCGCCGTATTAATATTTAAAAAAATATATATATCATCTTGAAATTTTTTTAAAGTCAAACCATACTTTTTATCTGTCATATATATTGTCTTTGAAACCGCCAAGTCAATTGAGTAATGTTGGAGCAACTCTCACATAAATTAATTTTAAACTCAAATTAGACAAGAAGTTTAGTCATGAGGTTTCATCTTGACCCCTTTTTTCCTTTTTTTTAAATTCTATATTTCAATTTTTTTTCTGATTGAATCCTTTATGATTTATTTTTTTCAAATTTATCCTTCAATATTTTTGTTGATTTTGAATTATTCTTTATAATTTATTTCAATTTGTTTTCTATAAAGTTATCATAATCTCAAACAAATATTTTAGAATTTGATTGGTACTCAATTTTGCGAGAGTCTATTTTTGATATTATATCATCATGTAAAAAATAGATTAAAAAAATAAAGTTGTTAAACCCAGTGGATTTCATGATCCAGGTTTCGGTTTGGCAAATTACATTGTGAAACCCAGATCAATCCAATAGGTCGTCGTCTCAATATTCAAAAATAAAAAAAGATGTTATCTTGAAAAAAAAAATTAAAGACAGCACAATATTTTACCAGTCATCCAGTATTCTTTAAGACTCATCAAATTAACTACATCACACTGTTACAAATCTCATATGGATTAATTTTAAAATTTAGCTACGCAGGGAATTAGTTCAAGAGGTTTCAAGGCTAATTCATTTGTTCGGTTTTAATAATAATGTTAAATAATTCCTTACAACATTAATATATTTTTTTTTTTCATATTCAAGATTTTCTTGACTCAATTTACAGCAGAACACCTGCTAATAAACTAATTTTCAACTAAAAATTCTGGAGGCAAACTTTTATTGGGAGGAAATGGCTCAATTTGTCTGTACAAAATGGAGCAATTATCTAATTTGAATTTATATCTTTAATTTTGTCAATTTAATTTAGTAAAGGATTTTTTTAATGTCATTTTATTTTATTTTTTCATCCAAACTTATATAAGATTACCTAATTTGCACATGATGTATCTCGATATCAAAAATACCCCTTACTTCAAATGAGATCAGTAGCTCATTTATCATTATATTTTGAAGGGCCGTGTCCGTTGAGCTTCTACATGCATCATTATATACATTATGTTCGTATTTTTTTAAGATCTTTAACATGCTCTTCTACCATCACATATTATTCAAACTAATAAAATTCTTGCATTATAACTATATATTATCTATAAATGTACTTTTCAAGAACCAAAGAGTTCTCTCCTTTTAGTGGTACTCACGGAATTTCATTCCTTCCAAGGATACCTTTCGTTTTACAGCTGCGAGTTGTGAAGATTCTATATTATCCTTCAAATTTCCTCAATTCTCCACTGACTGGTTACATAACCACATTCTTTTTTCCTTGGAGAAACGGTGACTACCGAGCTCATCAAGGACTCAGGCACTTCATCGGTGTTAAGGTGTCCGGCCGGTGACTCCATCTAATGAATACCAGGAGAAAAGTAGGATGCCCCAAATCTTTCTACTCCTGAAGCTGAAAACTTGTCATGGAGTCCGTGTGGTAAGAAACAAAGGCTGAAAAACTTGAGAATTTTATTCCTTTCAGAAACCAGAGAAAAAGAAGGAACTGTGACAAAACGATCATTAAACCCAAAAACCTAAGGGGGCACATGCAATAGCATGCCACTAACCGCTTGCTTTGCCGGGAACTTATAAGTACAGGATAATGACAGACTATGCCACAGGGCATTCTATCAGCAACGAAAACAGCAATTGAACGAGGCATAACTTTTCTATGAGACAAAGGTGACATGATACAAAGCAGATCATAGCAAGGATCCCCACTAGGAGACACCTAGAATAGAGCATATTAACCATGATCTACGATTCTTACAATAGCTTAAATCGATCCATATCTGCAGGTCATTGCCTTGGGATCTCTAATCCTGCCCACATCAACAGCAACTAATCAACCATTTAACCATCATTCAAAACAATAGCAAAACACAAACACACACAGAAGAGAAGGTGCATTTAAATTCTCATTCTAGGACCAGCAGAAAAGAAAAGCATTTTAACACGGTTTTTCAAAATCCAAAACCCCTATACTGACCACATTGCGATTATTAGATGGTCCAGTATTTAAAACTCATCATACAAATCAGAAATTCTTTCAATCAAGCACTACATATCACAAAGGTAGTGGCTAAAATAAAGGCTCCAATTTTCAAACAATCTAACACTTAATTTTGAATGAACCACCAATTCTACCCTGCTATAGCATGGAAAGTAAACCGCCACATGTTTGATTTGCATAGCTCTTGACTATGAGTTGTGAGTTGCAAGTCCAGGACTAGATAGTCCTTGACATATCTTTTATTATATCTGTTAGAAAAAAAAAAAAAAAAAAAAAAAAACCATGCCCGAGTGCCCAAAAAGTATTGAGGATGTAAACACAGGCATTTCCTCTTCATGAGGAACTTCTTTTAATAAATTCAGCAACACAGTGATGTCCCAAAGGCTCAAGCTGGGACTGAGCAATCTCCTTGAATTTAGCTAAAAGGCAGTTGATGACCATTCACTTAGATGCACCAATTTAAGGCAACTATTTCTGTCAAGCCCTTCCATAAAACACATATTGCAGGTTCTTATAATAGCACAGGCCTCAAGGAACCACAAGCTGACATCCATATCGCATGAAAAAACCAAAAACCATGGAAGAGAAAAATCCATAAAAACAGGTAGAAAGAAATTCAGCAACAAAACTCATATTTGCTACCTGTTGTGTCAACGTCTTGGTCTATTCTTGCAACGAAATTCAGCTAGAAGTGCTATATGATCTGAAGACCACTCTGGAGAAGGAAGGGCTGTGTCTTTCCTCAAGCTTTCCTCATCCAATAGTTCCAACAAAGACTCCACCATTAAAGAGTCCGCTGAGAGGGAAAAAACAACTGTGAATCCCATTTTACTAAGCTTTGCATCAAACAACGATCAAATTTCAAATAGCATGACCAAATTAGGATAGGAGTCAACAGCACGGCAAAAGATAAGAAAGAATAATGTGTTGCAAAGAAGCTAACCTGTGTAAAATATATAATCTAGGGCACCGATAAAGTCTCTAGTGCAATTCGTAAATAAGGGTTCATTTGTTGTCGCGTCCATTCTCCTCCTCTGCTGATCTGAACCAAGACCAACGCCCGCTCTTGCAAAAGATGAGTATGCACTGACCTGCAATATTAGTTATATCACTACCAGCACAGACCACAACAAGCAGAGCAGACATTACGAACCTTGCCTAAATCCCACCACCCCAGAAACAAGAGACAAGCCTTCCTCTTGGCCTTCTTTTTCAAATATAAAATATTAGCTAAAAGTTACCAGCATTTTGATTTCCCTAAAATCTCCAGAAAGAAATTTAGTGCAAGCTATATACTGAGACCAGTCTCTTATCAGAGGACATTTTACCAGCGGCAGCTGATGTGTAAGCTTGTTGTGAGGCCGTAAGATTCCAAGAGGGTCTACTACTAAATCCGGATGCAATGGATCCACCTTACCCATTGCAAGAAGAGAATGGGGAGCACTGCAACCAGGTTCAACAGTAACCTTAGTTATTGAATGTACCAAACATGCACAATGCAAACGCATCATCTTCTATAAGTGATAAAACTGTTCATAACAGCAGACCAACCTTCCAGGAACTGAATTGAAATCCCCACACACCAACATAGGAATGTCAGCACTAGCAGCTATTTTCTCCAATCCTTTCAAGAGAGTAAGGACCTAAGTTCACAAACCAGAAATCACAAATCAATCATCAAGTTTACAAACATAAATCAAAAGAAATTTACACATAAAATGGAGAAATAAATAAGAACCTGCCAAAGCTTGACATCCTTTAAATCCTGGTGAACATTTATATGTGTATTTGCCTGTATTGCAAGATAAAAGGAATCCAAAAGCAATTACAAACAGAAAAGTTATTCATCCATAAAAATTGGAGCAACTATCTTATGTTTTGCACCAACCTCAAGGAAATTTAAAAAGTTAAAAAATACAGCACAGACATTTAATAAGAGACGAAGTATCATATCCGCACCATCAATTAGAGACCTCGTGAGCAAATTATGACAGAGACGCCATACTATTTAGCATGAAGAAAAAAAATATTTTTTAATGAGAAAACAAGGCACGACTGCTGAAACAACCTCTTTATGAGGACCGAAATAGCATCACTATTTGACACAATAATAAGAACAAGATCACTTACAACACAAAGTAGCTGCCGCTTCCCAGGATTATCAACTCCTTGATTACTAAATTTTGCTTCCAGAACAACTATTAATGCAACATTATCCTACAAGTATAAAAGAATTTACATGAGATAACTAGGCCAACATAAAATGGAAAAAGTTCCTCGCGCACCTGCAAAACTTCAACAAAATCAACTGCAATACACTAACCTTAACTAATCGATTTAGAGCAGTTTTTCTTTGAGCACTTGGAACCAGCGCATCAGTCAAAGACTGAGCAGCCTTATTAAATTCAACCTGCAAACAAGTGACCCTTTGATGCATGAAAAAAAAAACAAAGAAAAAATACACAAAAACATACCCCCACGTCCAAAGGACTTTCAAACCTCATATTTTTTAACATGTGAAAATCTATCTCTGCGGAAAAATGTTGCACAACCATCAATTGTATGGGTATTTCCAGCATAGACCTGCAATTAATAGCAAGACTAAGCATTAATTATGAATATTGAACTTGATACATGAATAGCAACGATAACGAGTAGTTTAACAACCTCGTTAGTTTTTCTCTTATATAGGGCTTGATAACCATGCTTGTCCAGCTCAGGGGCAAAAAATTCCTCATAATGATCACTCTGTACCTGAAAGCAGGGGAAAAAATTGTTTAAGTTTCCCTGAATAGGCAGAAGATTATCTCCCTTCTCCATTGATGAATATAACCATTAAACAAAGAATTAGCTATGCAAGACTCAATTTTCCAGGAAGCTACCATACCTCTTGTCATGTGCATCATAGATTATAGTGAGCTCACTAACAAATAGTTTTCATGCAAGGCCTTTATCAGTCTTTTTCATCTAGAACATTGCTAGAATAAGTAATCCAGTTAAGAGTCCAACTATTTTACTTAGCCAAACCTAAAGAAACAAAAGCAATAGCAAGGCAGCCAAAAAGAAAAGAATGAAAGAAGTCCAATCATCTATCCCCTGTCTATCACTTTCACTTGCATTTTCTGACGAGATTAAGAACTTCAACAGAAAAAATCAACTTTAAAATTTCCGCTCACTATCCTGACTGATAAATGAAATTGATATTCATTTCCTGTCTTACCTCCTGAAGACAAACAATGTCTGCACGATAGCCAACTATTTCCCTCAGTAAGTTCTGTCGACGATATGGCCAAGAAAGAGCCCATGAAGGACAATAACTGTATGTTTCATTTGTAGCATACACGTCAGATAAAATGTTGTATGAGAGCACAGTAAAGGTTCCAGTTGATGAGATACGACCATCCAAATCTAAAGGCACCATTGCATCATGTCCACTAACTGGGATCAAACGACGTGGAGTTGGGGAGGGGGCTGGAATGACACGGGAAGTTAATAGTGTGTTTGGATGTCCTACAGGTAATTTAGTTTCTGCATCTACCACAACGCATTCAAACTTGAGAACATGGCCAATATCATCAGCTGATGGTGTATATATTTTGGAACGCCCAACCTCAAACCAAGTTTCACCACTCCTCTGTGTCACCGCCGCAGGATACAAGGGCGTGGAACCATTTGTCAAGCTAGCACTTGATGCAGAACCAGATAAACTAGTATTAAGAACTCCAGATCCTGAGCTATTATAACGCCCAAACAACTCTTCCTCCTCATTTCCATTTTCATTTACAGCACTTGCAGCTCGATCATGTAGAACACGATGATGCTGCCATGCATCAGAGAAACACTTGGGAGAGCAATGGTAACTTTTGGCAACAGGTATTTTGGCCTTAACACAACCTATACACTGCAGTGTAGCATGCTCAGATGGATGTACGCTACATACAGCAACTTTTCTATCACTCTGTATCCGATACCTGCAAACAAGCCCAAAAACAGGGTGATGCATATCAAACTAAGATAAGACTAACTTCTATGTTTCAAATCATCCTGTAACTAAGGTACAGGTGCAATGATGCCCAGTCAGAGGATGCACCTTAAAGTTCAACCAAATCACAAGCATGAAACAGCAATTCCATCAAAAAGCTAAACTTTAACAAATGTGTAAATATGCTAAATTAAAGTACTGATGTTTAATCGGTTCTTTTACAATTTATTTTGCTGCTACTACTAAGTCATTTACCAAGTCAAAAAAGATTTGTTTCAATCCATTCATAAGTTATCCATAATTGGCTCTACATTACATTTAATTATGATATTCTTTTGACCATTCAAAATGCAACTCCATTTTTAAGTTTCCTTATTTCTCCTTTAACTATATTGACCACGGGGTACTCTCTCTGTTTTCTGCACCGACTACAAATGGTCCCACCTAGCTAAGCATATTTTGCTTGACAGCTTACAATTATCATACTCAAATGTGTCACCATAAAGCAAAAATGTCAATAAAGCTAACAATACAGGTCACACATTTTTTGTCAAAAAAACACCTCCTGGAGGAAACAAAAAGGATGAAAAAAATGGTCGAAGTTCCAGCTAAAAATCCTAAACCGTAAAGTCACCATGTTTTAGGAAAAGTAAAGACATGCATATCTTAAGTTGGTGACAAAATCTAAAAGCTTTTCCATTAACCAGATTAATCTAGTCCAGATCTTATATATGTTCAAACTTTTTTTTTATAAGAACGTTCTCACAAATATTGAAGAGAACTATTAGCATGCAATGTTGGGAAATACCAATGATACCAAGGTTTTATTCCAAATCATATGCCAGCTACCAAAGAAAATAACAAAACACATGTTGAGCATGCATGTGCATTATCACTCCCTCTATTATTGCATACAGCACATAACTGCCAAACAGCTGCCACATCAGCAAGTAGAACTGAGAGCTATCAGAGCCCAGAACAAGAGCAGGGCACAGGCATGGGTCCTCGCCAGATACAAAGGCATGGGAACAGAGGCTCATGCCCATGTCCATGCCAGTGGTCAAGGCCAAGTCATGTGGCACATGAATTAAGAATGATAAAAGTGGTGACCCTAACACCTCCAGGATATTAACTTATCTAATTGATGTAGTGGAAAAAAAAACGAATACTATATTCCTCCAAAAACTTTTATTGAACTATTTGCCCCATAATGGATAAGGCACTTTAAATTGTAAATCCAATGGGAAAATTAAGAAAGTAACATTAAATTCTTACTTTTTAAGTGCTACAGGAGGAAGTTTATACAGGTCAGGAAGCAAAAACCCAACATAGATCACCATAATACTAGTCAATTATAGTAACAGTTATCATTACTAAATGCAATTACCCAAATTGGTATATAACAATCATTAACATTACTTTTTAAGGAATTAAGTCTGGAAGCATTGCAGCTCTTTCCATTTTGAACTATTATTAATCTCAAATGGCAAATCTCACTTGCGCCAGAACACTTGTCTGATAAAATATATCTATTCCCATTAAATCATCAATATGTTTTCAAATAACTGTGCATCGACTAGTTCAATAACAACTGACCACACTAATAAATTTAAAAGACACATTAGAATCTATCCAATCAACCACCCAACAGAAAATAGAGAAAAGTGCAGGACCGGAGGACAAGCATGACTCAAAAGCCGAGACACGTGGTCCAACTACCAATTATGTCTCTCACTTCTCTTCTTAGGTTTACTTGCTGTTGGTTAAAAACTTCAACCCTGGATTACTGACTCATATTTCAAAAAAAAAAAAAAAATTGAATGGCCAACATTTGAGATGTATAATACCACCCTGTGAAGCTGTAAAAGGCCGTCAAGTGTTACAGCTCACACACAACATCATTTTATTGAGCCAACTTGTCAAATATTTCAAGATAATTGCTTGTAGCTCACCAAGTTACTTTTAAAACTGCATAATGTAAAAGCTTTCATTTGCATCACTAATCAGTAATTCAACACCTACCTTTCTATTACGACTCTTCACTGTTCACCACGTGGTGGTATGATGTGCCTAACAGTTGTCAAGAGGGGTTGAGGCACTCGCCTAGGCGATCCAAGCAAGGCGAGGCAAGGCGAGGCCCCAGCGCCTTTATTAGACTCGAGCATTTGATTTCAATAAAGTGCTGCCTAGACAAGAGCCTTGTGAGTGGGTGCAAGGCGTTAAGGCTAGCACCTACTTGAAGTTCTTCTTTTTATGTAGGATTTTTCTTCTTTTTTTTAACTGATTTATGTTTTGACCTATTTGTCCATTTTTTTAGCCGATATTTAATTTTGCTTTTTAATCTATATGGCTACTTGCTACTTTAAATTATCTTATTTTGCTTCAAGGATGAAAAAATTTTAATTTTATATGACTATGTTATGGTATTTTATATTTTCTTTTGATTTTATAATGATCTAATCTTAATTGGGAAGGTATATATTTTAGATTTATATAATATTACTTTTTTTTAATTTATAGTATATCGCCTTGGTTCATTTGGGCATGCGCCTCGCGACTCAAGCATTTTATAAGCTTGGCGCCTTTCGCCTTTGACAACAATGGTACTAACAATTGGGGGGGGGGGGGAGTAAAATACAAACTGCATAGCCTAGATTTTCAGTTTACCCTAGTTTTTTGTCGTATAAGTCACCACAATACCAAACCAAATAATCCATGCTACAGCAACATACCGTTTTCATGGAGTCTAATTTGCCAAGCAATTTGACTTATCCCCAGTGTATTAATAGAAATTTTAAGCCTTATGATATGTTATCTAAAACGCTTTAAAATGAGAATGACAAATATTAGAATGACACATTAAAGCAGCCACTAAACACCATAAAACAATATTCAGATACAATCCATATATAATAAAATATGCGAAAGTAAGCCAGCAAGAAAACTCTGCTTGCATATTCAAGGTGTCCCCCGAACCAGAATACACTCATTAATGAAATTCACTTCACATAAGTACTGACACCACCGAAAGCAAAAAAATAAAACCCTATTATACAGTACCAATTATTTACACCCACAAGCTTTAGCTCTACCACTCTACATTTAAAAAAAGTTCACAGCATCAGCAAAACCCCGCGTAACAGACTATTCCGGCCCATTTAAAACACACATAATAACATTAAAAGAGCCCCAAAATGCACAAAAATAATCAACCAAATCCAAAAATTCTGAAAACCCATTACGAGCAAAAACAAAAGAAAATCACTCACCACTTATATCTCAAGAAATGACCGTCAAGAGGGGCAGACTCGGGCACATCATCGGTAATAAAATCCTTATCAGGTCGCCGTAAAACAACATACGGCGTTAACTCACAGCCAACAATAGGAATATCCGATGGAAGATGCACACGCAGCACGCTCAGCATGCTTTTATTTTCTTCTTCAAAGTTTTTTTGTTACACTTCACTTTCCTAATCACACTGTAACCCTATCATCGATAATAAAATCAATCGGCGGATATTATCTGGCGGATCCGCCATCTAATTGAACCGATTACCCGCCAGCCTAAATCAATCAATCAATCAAAAACCCTAGATTTCCCAATTAAAAAAATAAACAACAGATCTCAAGAAATTACAAGTGAAATTCAAGTTAGGGTTTAGAGAGCGATGGATCGACTAGGGAGATGATCGAGAAATTTCCAGAGAGAGGGGGAGCGAGAATTTTTTGAAATTTTTTGAGAGAGGGAGAGAAAGGGGAGATTTCGATAATTAGGGTTTTACAGAGAAAAAGGCAGAGTGAATAATAATAATAATAATAATATGAAAATACGACGCGCGTGGGTTTGTGTGGTGGTGTTGGAGGTGGTAACGGTGGTGTTCTGCTATATCTAAAATCGGCTACTAAGTGAACCCTTCCAAAACGAGAGGTGTTATTCGTTGGGAGAGAGTATCCTCTTAGTGATAATACTATAATAGTAAGTTTTATATATACTGAGGTTTTATATTTCCACTTCCCGGGAATGTGTACGTGCAGTATTAGTTAGCTTGCTGTTCTGTCATGTCTCATGTCTAAAAATTACATTATTCTTATTATAACCGAACCCACCCCACAAATCCATCTCTTTATAAACTAGTTTACTAACTCAGATTTAAAAAAATAATTCCAGATCGCAATAAAATATTTATCATTCTTATTAAATACAATTCTTAGATGAATTTTAAAATCTTTTCCTCTCACTTTTTCTCTGACTCCAGTTGAAAGTTAACTCATGTAAAATTTATTTTAATATAACTTAACGAATATAACCATGAAAACTAGTAAAAAAACATGGCCTAATTTTTTAATAAAAATCCAACACGATATATTTTTATTAATATTAAGATTATGATCTATTGAATAGACTCGAGTTTCATGGTTTAACCCTCCAAACCTAAAACTTAGATCATAGACTCCAAAATAGCGTTCAGTTATTATTCTGAGACAGAAAAGATGGAGACGGTAGAGATAGAAATGTATATAGTTGAAGAGACAGCAATAAGGATATAAAAATAAATTTATCTCTAGATAATTTTGAAGTTAATTTTATACTTTAAAACAGAAAATATAAAAAGGACATGTCTCCAATCACAATATTTTTTTATTCCTAAAATATAATTATAAAAAAAAAATCTTAATTCCAAAGTTGTCTTATTAAGACTTGCAAGGATAATAATGATTATTATCATAGTTTTAAAATACAACTCGGGGTTGATCGAAGGCAAAGCCTTGATCATTAGTCAAGGCTCGGGTCACGGGTTAGATTAACCCGAGTCAGTGTCAAAACAAAAACGATTATTATCATAGTTTTAAAACTCGATTTAGGGGTCGACCTGGGATAAGACTTGAGTCACATGTCATGAGGGTCAATATAAAAATAAAAATAGTTTTTTTATCATAGTTTTAAAACTTGATCCGGTGGTCAACTCAGGGCAAGGCTCGGGTCACTGATTGGAAGAGTCAACTCGGGTTGATATGGGTCAATGTGAGGATAAAAATTGTTATTAACATAGTTTTTAAACACGAGTTAACCGAAGTAAGTGTATGAATAAAAGTGCTTATTATAATAATTTTAAAACTTGACTCGGGAGTCAATCCGAAAAAAGGTTCATGTCACGAGTGGTTAGCTTGGATAACCTAAAAAATTAAAAATTAATTAAAGCATCCTTATTTTGACCAAATTTTATTTTCTAAAAAGTCAATAGGTTTTTAACTCGTGTTTTATCCTAAATTGACCTCAGTTTTATATCGGGTTAGGTTGAGTTAATCATTTCTTTATTCTTTTAAACTCGGACTAGTTCAGCCCTAATTTGACCCAGTTTCAGGTCATCCCACCAGTTTAGTCCTTGTTTTATAACTAAAGTTATTATAATATTATTAATTTGAAAACTCAATATAAACTAAAATAAAAAAAATAATATCTAATTATTTTTTAAATATGTAAGTTTTGACATCAATACATATTAAAGGTAAAGTAGATTTTTTCATATTTTATTGTGTCTTGTCTACCATAACTAAACATGATGTATGGACAATCATTTTGTCTTGTACACCACAAGAACACATAATTTTGTCTTCATCTCTTTTTTTTTTTGTCTTGTCTCGTTAGTCTCCATCGTTTATGTCTCTTCTGTCCCATGATAATAAACGAACATTACCTAATGAATTTAATAATTGTCTCTTCTATCCCATGACAATAGATAAATGTTACCTAATGGATTTAATATTTACTTTTTTTAATTTTAAAAACTTTGAGATTAATCATGTTTTTTCTCTGTGTTTTACTTTGTGATCATCTCACTTTACGTTTTGTCTTTCTAATTCAATGAAAAACTTATCTCATGAAATTAGACTATAAAAATATCAAATCAAAAAGAAAAAAACTAAAAAGATGAAATTTTAAAAAAATGATAACATTCAAGGATAAAATCAGAATATTTATGATAAAGATATAAAATAACTTAAGACAATAAATGATTTAAATAAGCTTTAAATTCAAGGAACAAAGATGTTCGTTCTTGAATTTTAAATTGATTAATATTGTAAAATCTATGTATCTTTTATCTTAAGAGATGAAAAGTTATCAACTTTTTGCCTGGATGGTTTAAGAGGTATTTATATCCCTTGAAATCCTGAACCTTGTTGTTTTCAGAGAAGGGAAAGATTGGAAAGTCTTCTACTTTCATCGATATTAATGAGAGATAAATATCTCTTACATATCATTAATAAGATAATAAGTATGGTAGGTCCCTCAAGAGATCTTATATGCACTTATAAATATAGGGAAATTGTTATCTTAATATGAACAATTATTCTAGATGAAGAGATATGACGATTTATTATGTTTTTTTATAATTATAATACTTAATAATGTTTATGTTTTTTGGGTATATCATGTTTGTCAGACTCATGTTTTCTTAGGTTTAGCTGACTGCTATGTTTAAATTTTTTGGATCTAACATATTTATTCGACCCAAGTTTTCTTGCACTTAAATAATTGTCAGGTTCAAATTTTTTGAGTCTGATATATATGTGCCAAAACTCATTATAAAATCTTAAACAAGAATTAACTCCCCGTGTAATGTTTATATCTTTAGATTTTTTAAGCTTTTATTTTTCATGCAAATAAATAAATCAATAAGTAAAATAATAATAATAATAATAATTTAATTGAGGATATTATCAGACCGACTCTTTGTAAAATATCACAATGTATTGATAATCTTGGCATCATGTCTCTTAAATATGATCTGAATCTTTTTATAAGGATTTGTAACAATGAAACTTTTCAATATTTTGTCTTGGATAGCCTTTTTTTTACCTTTTCTTTTGTTTTCTATTGGTAAGTTATGCTTCCCAAGATGATATTATTGTTTGTGTTATCTGTAGACTCTTTTGACTTGGTCTATATATATTTTTTAATTTGAATGATGTTATTATTTTCTTCACGAAACTTAAAATTATAGTAGTGATTTTTTTTAAAAGTATGTTTTTAATATATTAAAATAATATTTTATTATTATTATATTTTAAAATTTATTTTTAATATCAACACATCAAAATTATTTAAAATTTTAAAAATAAAATTTTAAAAGAATAAAATTAAAATTTTTCAAAAACATTCTTTAAATGCAAAAACAAACACACCCTAACTAGTCTATTACTAACAAATGATGGCATGCGATGGTCAAGTGACAAAAATATATTTATTAAGTCATGAGTGGCATGTATATTATATGCATTTATTAGATCACATATATATTTATTTTATATACTAAGGTAGCCAGACATTTCATATTTACTGGCTCACTGAATTTATTTATAATAAGAGGGCGTGCGAAAGGAGTTTCACTTAAACAAATAATATATCTCAATGCTTGGTTGCCTCTGATGTTATATGCTTACCATCCTCGATATATAAATAAACTTTCATCCAATGGTAAGAAAGAGTATTTTTTTATAAATGTACAAGTCCATAAAGGTCAACAATTCTACACACACGGAAAACCTCGCAGTGAAAACACTACTTTCATCACATTGAGTTCAGCTAAGCTTAAAATCAGACGCAGCTCTTCCTTCTCATGGCAAAAACAATGTGTTCAGAGGTCGTTCATGTTATGGTCTCAAGCATTGTAGTCTTGATGATGTTTAATTTTGTCTTCTCAGATTTGGCTGCGGATAAACGAGAGTGTAATGAGCAGTTGGCTAGCCTCTCAGCATGCCTACCTTTTGTTGGCGGCGACACAAAAGCTCCTACACCAACATGTTGCGGCGGATTACGAAAAGAAATTAGCAAGACAGAGAAGTGTCTATGCATCATAGTTAAGGATCGCAATGAACCCGACCTTGGCTTCAAGATCAATGCTACCCTTGCATTGAGCCTCCCTTCAATTTGTCACGCTCCTGCTAATGTTTCTGCATGCCCTGGTACCTCGAAAACAAATGATTTTTTAACGCTTACATAGATGTTTCAAGCTAATTTGAGACCGAGATCTGCTTGGTTTATCATTCCTTTGTATCATTGTTTTCCTTCTTGACAGAAATGCTACATCTGGCTCCCAATTCAACAGATGCTCAAGTTTTTGAGGATTTTGCAGCAAGCAATAAGAGTAACGCAGTTGTTGCAGGTAATGACCTCATGTCAACCTTCATCATATCACGTGAATGTGTGTTAAAGTGGATGGCATTTCTTTTCAGCACACCTAGCTTTTGTACTGACTAACTTCCCCATCACAGGCGTTCAAACCAGTTCAAGCAATACAATGAAGGAAAGGAAATGGCTTGAAGTGAGCATGGTTGCTGTTATCACATCAGCTCTCACCATTGCGGGTTAAGAAGATAACACTTGATACAATCCTTGTCGATTAAATGTGTAATGCTCATGTTAAGAAATTACTCCACGTATTGTAATTCCATCACTCTTTCCACTATCGACCAATCTGCAAGCCCTATTGTTTGTCACTTGATCACACCCCAAATTTTGCGGCAACTAATACCACTGATCAAATAGATACTAACTCAAACTCCACTGCAAGCGAACATGCAACATCCTCTGACCAAAAAGAAATATTAAATGATGAAAAACAATAAGGTGATATTAAATAAGATAAATCTGATAAAAAAAAATTTCATCTAGCACAGCTATTTCAGATTTGTAAGAGGTCTAGGTTCAGGCTCTAAACTGTTTCTTAGTAATACATGTAAGATTCGAACACTTCAGTATTCAATGTGTCCTGAAAGCATCTGTAATTTTTCATAACGTATCCTGGCCTTTTCACCTTTATCTGGAATGACCTTGCTGTGACCCGCTGTATAGTCATGCCCTGCAAAATTATAGAAATTGATAGGATCCGAGCAAAACTATTAAACACATGAAAGTGGTAGCGAACTGACAAGTGCATGGTTCAATGTCATAGAGATATATATGTGCTGTTTATCAGTATGGATATGCTAATCCTAATCTTTGTCATCAGCAAACTTTGTTAAAGTAAACAAAAATGGCCTACAATGTGGGACACTCAACTTGATGAGAAGGGATGATAGTAAGCTATCCACTTAACACCACATCAGCTGTGCACTTTAAAACACCTCAATCGAGGAAACAATTGAAGCAATTCATCACGGCTTCGTCTCTGCAAGAAAATAAGCATGCTTGTGAAAATAAAAATGAAAGAAACATCAAGGGAATGAAAAAAAAAAAAAAAAAACAGGTTTACTCCTTCACACATGAAAATCTATCTCAGCACATTGCTGTGATGCATAACCTGAATGTGCAGTCACGCACCTCCAGCTTTGAGCATTCACATCAAAATTTCAATTAAACCTTATTGATGCTTTTCTCATATTCCCCCATCATGACCTACCTAGTCTCACCACATGATAGGGTGTATCTCTTTGTTCTTCATATTGCACGATTTTTTAACAGTCAAGTAATAGCAATGGTGACTAAAGGGGCCCATTTGCCACTGACAATAGGTACCAAATCATCCGGCACCAATAGATGATGCATGTATGTAAAAATGCTTTGGGTAATATATAACAGGACTAGCTATTCAAAACTGGAAGGATTTTGTGTTCTGCAATAAATTGCTAGATACTTAGAGCTACATCACTGTTGGATAGAAGTATAGGGCACAAATTGCAAGAATATAATGGATGTAATGGAATATTATGGGATCCAAGCCAGATAGATCGTCTTTTCTTATTGCATTTGTTGTGAGTTGCAAGAAAACAAGAATTGGCTATTTCAAAGAGACTACCAATATTCATGTTGTTTATCTTGTTTATAGATTTGGAATAAGACAGGAGGCGGTGGAGTCTGCCACATATTTTCCATTTTTAATCTGAAAGATGTATCACGGCAATGCTGCTGACTTCCCCCCCACCCCCCCCCCCCCCCTTTTTTTTTTTTTTTACCCCCGGCTTATGCAATAGCATCGGTGAGGTACAAGCTCATTGGTAATTATTCTGACTATTAATTTATAAATACACAAACTTCAAGAGAAACTCTGAGGCTGTTCGCAGTAACAAACAACCAATACCTTTATGCCAATGCATCCATTTACATCAAGGGTTGTAACTGTGTTTGAGCAGAACCTTGAAAGGACCTCCAGGCACTTATCTGTCACACCAACTATTCCAAACAAGCTGCATCATTTTTTAACATGACATCAGAAACAATAGTATAGCATGAGAAATTGCAATAACTGCTGCATGCTGATCGAGTTTTATCAGAGTAACAATACAGAATGGACATCATGCTCGTCAATTTTAACCAAATTTATAGGCATTAATTTGATTGTCATTCTATTAGGCAGATGGCAACATCTGTCATGAAACATATTAAATTAACTACACATATGAAGAAATTTCCAGTTGTCTATTGTGTTTAGGATATCCTAGCCTGTAGTTTGTGTTATGTAAAAATTATACTAACATCCAGAACATCATCCTCCATTTCTGAAAAACTGGCAAACTGGGAGCAGCGGAATGACCAAGGCCAGGGCACATTTGTCTGGCACAGTTCCCCGTGAGCAAAGTTCAAGCTTGACAAAGCTGTCAAACAGTACCAGAACTAAAGAACAATATGTTCAACAAACTCTTCCAGCTAGGCTTGACTAAAATCAATAATATGATCTTTAAAATGCACCAGAAGAGCAGTCAGTTAAAGATGGCTGCAAAATCAAGTGTTTACATGCTTTGTCATTCATTCTTTATTGGGACAGGGTAGGGATGCATTTTGACATTAGTGCTGGGAACAAAAGAAAAGACCAGCAATCAGAGAGTGCATTCCTTATGTCGGTGTTAACTGCCAGAAACATGTATTATCAGCTCTCTCTGGCTTAAGCTAGGAATTTACCTGAGAAATTCAAGAGAGGTGCAACCTTCAGCAATAGTTACAACCCCCACATCAGTGACACGAACACACCTGATAGAAAAATAACAGAAGCTTTTGAGCTAATTTTCTCTTATTTTTCCAGGAATTATCTTATATTTTACTCACCATGTCAAATTGAGAGAGACAATATTCTTGCATTTAGCTATACAAGAGAGTCCTTCATCAGATAGATTCTGAAAGTCAAATCGAGGTATTACAAAACCTAAGATAAATTTTGGAATGTAAAAAGCATGTCCAGCAAAAAAAGAGTTTTACCTGCGCACCACATAGATCTAAAAATTTTAGATGGGGTAGACTTGATATCTTCTTATAGGCTTTGTCTGTGAAACTGACAGTAAAGCAAGACAGGTTTTATTATTTGGAACTGCAACGCCTAAAATTACAATTAACAACTATCTAGAGATACCTGGAAAGAGCATAAAGATTTAAACTCTGTAGAGAGGAGCACTTGGATAATATTTGTTGCAAGCCACCATCTGTTAGCTTGATGCACCTAGAAATCCCGAGATGATTGTAAGTTTATAGCAAGGACACCATAGCAGGAAAGTATAGTTTTGTACCAGTAACAATCAAATTCATAACCTTATAAGTATATCCTTCTAGAGGATGCTTTAAGTTGCATAACATGGATTAGTGCAAAATTATTCTTGATCTTATTTAAACTTAAGCACTTCTTTTTGCAATTTTAATTCATCCCTCATAACACAGTGAACTAAATTTATGGCACTTCCTATTTCATTTGATGACGTTTAATTGTAATCTTTTTGCTCATTCCCTTTTATTAATCTATTCAGTTTTCATCCCCAAAAATCGATGATAATAACAACCAACATCGATCAGTTACATACCTAGTCAGGTTCAATGACTCCAATTCTTGATAATTTTCAGCAATTAATTGCAAGGCTTTGTCAGATATATTCTGCATACGAAACATCAAACTACTCTAGTCATGGATTACATTGAGATAATGCATATTCAACATGAACAGTTGAAAATTAAGTACAAGCTATACTAATTATAAACATGTTTGACTTGTTCTGTGTGTTAACCCAAACCAGTCCCAAAATCTATACTTTTGAGTTAATTGTGTTGAATTTAAACAGTCAGATTTAAGCACAAGAAACAATCATAAACAACTGCACAGGATTAGAACAAGTCTTCAACAGTTCTGCATATTTGGGCAAACATAAAACTAAAGTTTGTGAAGAACCCCCTACAGTGAAGTTAAGACAGCATAAAAAAGTTGTTTTTTTTCCGGTAAAAAAGAAGAAGAAAGAAAGTAAACAGAAGGTGCAGCACATTTCTACAAAGCCATTGAAGTATAACACAATTACATGTCTCTTCTTTTTAATCACAACAAGTATGATGTGCATCATACAAGAAAAAAGGTAACATTCAATTTGCGAATCAAGTACCTTACACCCACTCAAGTTCAAATCAACAATTTGCTTGCAATTTTCCACCACGTGCTTTATACCAATGTCTGTTACCCTGAAACTCAATTTACAAGCCAGACTACTTAGTACTGAAAAAAATTGCATTTAAGGATCTATTTGAAGAGCAAATGATCTGAAAATGATCTCTACATACCTGACATTCCAATAAATAGAGAAGACCTTTAGTTTAGAACAAGTACTGGTTATTGCTTCTATTCCTTTGTCAGATATCTTCTGGCAGCCATTCAGGTTTAAAGACTCCAGTTTTTGAAGAGAAACAAAACACTGAGGTACTAAGAATTCTCAGTAAAATGTTCAACGAAGGCCAAATCATTTAAAAACAATTTAAAATTATAAAAACTTCATTTCTAGCAATTTTCAGATTCAATTCTCAAAGACAAATTACTTCCACTAGATCTGTGATTTAGCAGTAACCTGGGTCCTCAAAATCTCCTTTTAATTATAATTAATAAATTCTCAGACCTGAAGTGAATTTGCTTTCCTTTTCAACCTGCTTACATGAAAAACTACAATATCTGAGAGTTTGCAGGCAACCTTTTATCAGCATGTTAATATTGTGGAGAATTGTATTGCTTGCATGAATGGTCCAAAATTTTGTAACAGGGATATCACTGCTTAAAACATTGCCTTCTCAGATTTACATCTCTGAATCTACTAATAACAATCATGACTCTCCATGTTCAAGTCTATGAACTACTAAGCTAAATTAGCTAATCAAAAGCTTCTGATTAGCCTATCGCCTAGAGTCAGTCCTGTCCCTTCGTCATGCTTGACATTTTAAGTTTATCTCTCAAGCTTATCTGTCAATTATAGAATACATATTATATGAAATTGATCCTCAAGAACTAGTGCATATATGTGCTAAAACATCCCACATTTGTAGACTTCTAGCAGTTAAGATAGAAAGTATGCCGCAATATCATTTGTTGACATAATCAAATAATACATACCTTGCCTTGCAGGACTTCTAGATGTTCGTCTTCGATATCTTGTGCAAATTCAAGGTTTATCTCCTTCACGTGCTGATATCTTGGCTATAGAAACATAACATGTCTAACACCTCAATATCAGTCTATCAACATAGCACAAAAATGCCATCTTTAAAATGCTCCCAAATATATACACAACTAGTTCTGTTCTTGCATGATGCCCAAGTCCATTGTAGTATATATTTTATGTTTAAGTAATTTTTATATTTAGGAGAGATAATAATTTAGCTTAATGGAAACTGTATTTTGAGTTTTAAATTTATCGTATAATTAGTTACTGGATATCCTAAAAATGATTATCTTTTCGATAAAACAACTCAATTTTACTACCTTTTTGGTATCCCATAATTCAAGGAAAGAATACAATGAAGGAAGTAGCACAAAATTAATGCATGAATCTAATCAATTAACTCACTATATAATACAAATCTCTCTCTCTCTCTCTCCATCCAGCAACGGCATCATAGCTTTTGAAACTTTTTCCACTAAGCTTAACAATTACATGCTCTACTTTCTCTCAGTTCCGCCCCACTTCAAATAACACAAAGCCATCACTTTTCACATACAACACACACACACACACACAAACTACCTTTTATCAAAAAATACAAAGCAGAACAGAACAAATACTTTTTTTGGATGAAACCGAACAAATGTTTTCACATGGATGTAGAAACCAGAGCTTATTATTTATTACCAGTGAAGTAGCAGCAATGAGTCTATCTCCAGCTTTATTCATCTCACGAAAATCAAGAGCCTTTAACAAGATCCCAGATCATAAAAACCAATATCAAGCCATAAAGATTAAAAATTGATCCACAAAGAGAGAGAGAAAAGAAAAGAACATACCATCCAGAGAGGTGGGAAGCAAGTGAGTGTCCTGTAAAGCCAGGGGCTGACAAGTAAAAGAGAAACGAGGTCTCTTTGAGGGAGTTTTGTGCTGACAATTTTCATTACTTTTGGGATTGTTTCTCTGTTCCATGTTGCTGTCGTTGTTTGCTTTGGTTCGATTTCTTTTGCATCCATTTCTTGTGGTTTCGCTGGTTCTCTGGCTTTCAATAAATAGTATGTGAGATTTTGCACCTCCATCCTTTTTCTCTTTACGTATTAAAAAATAACCCCTTCATTTTTTTCGGAGTTCTCAAAATTTTTTTCTTAATTTGAGTCCCTGTCCTTGTTATTTGAATGCTCTAAAATTTTGTTATTTTAATCCTGAAGTAATCAAATGATTTAGCTTGATCAAGAAAATTATTTTGAGCACTTTTAATTATTATATGATATGTCATAATTAAATTTTGGGTTCTCTAAAATTATCAAAAAAAAATAAAAAAAATTGACAAAAGAAAGTTAATTAAAGGTTAAATGATCAAATTGAATCGAGTGGCTAAGGTTGGGAGTCTATTTGCAACAAAAGAGGTTCTAATTGAATAAAATAATGAGAATTTGGGATCAAATTAAAGAAAGATATTGAAGATAGGGGCAAACTTGTAAAATAATTAAGTTCACAGATATAATTGAACTTTTGATAAGCCTAATTCATTTAATCAAGGGCTTAATCGAAAGTAAAATTAAGTTAGAAAGTTAATTTAACTAAAATTACAAGAATTAATTAAGTTCAAGGACTTAATTAAACTTTTAGTAGGTTTAACCGACTTAATTAAGGACTTAATTAAAAACAAATTAAGTTTGGAGGCCTAATTCAAATCAATTCACAAAAATTGAAAGATTATGGACACAATTGAAACTTGAAAGGGCGAAATTGGTGCAATCAGGGGTTTTGTTGAAAGAAATTTAAAGATTGAAGGTTCATTGATGGTCAAATTAAAGAATTTCGATATCAATGACCACTTTATAAAAAGTGCAAAAATTTAAGGATCCAATTAAAGAAGGATAAGGGTGAAATGGCAAGGAATTCAAAAGATTAGGGCTGATTGGGGGCTCTATTGCAAAGTTCCAGAGGTTTAGAGATCAAATTGAAAAATAATTGAAGGACAAAAAAAAAAAGAGACTAAGTGTGTGGACATGACCTCGACCTTAAAAAAGAAGCCCAGACCTGCGCATCTAGACCTTTTTATTTTTTTT
>Ga0325400_1000015_pt1 | contig 95739 bp, 77 predicted proteins | sample PopdelMetagenome_2_FD_205662 | JGI IMG/M metagenome (GOLD analysis project Ga0325400, IMG submission 205662) | Populus deltoides microbial communities from Bellville, Georgia, United States - Xylem-PdKOR-R1 | ecosystem: Host-associated > Plants > Phyllosphere > Stem > Wood/Secondary xylem... | reverse complement strand
CTTCGGAAAGAACGGCCGCAGCCGCTCGATCTGCTCGTCCGTCAGCCAAAACAGGTCGCTCATCCCGGTCTCCTCACGGAGCCTGAATCAGATCGCGACGCTCACATCAATGGGTCCTGACCCTAGTCTATCCGCTGCCAGGCGATGCCGAAGGCTCGGCGGGATTGGTGCGGCTCGATCTCCCAACCGGGCGCGCCGGCCCGATCGCCGGCACCGGCGTCGCGCAAGGGCGGCTGCAGGTGTCGCCCGGCGCGCGAGGCGGCATCGTGCTGACGACGATCACGCAGCAAAACGACATCCTCGGCGTCGACCTTGACTAAACGTCAGCGCGTGAGCGCGGCGAGCGAGAGCGGCTCGGCTTCCGGCGCGCCGAAGCGGTTGGCCCCGGCATCGCCCCGCGCGAGCCCGGCATAGAGTAGCAGCGCGAGTGCCGCGAGCGTCGCAAGGCCGCCGATCGCAACCGACAGCCCGGCGAGCGCGAAGGCGTTCAGCGCCATCGCCGGCTCGAGACGCATCGCCCCGATCGCGAACGCCAGCAGCCCGGACGCCGCCGACAGCAGGGCGACGGGGATCAACAGCCACGCCCGCCGGCCGCTGTCGTGAAGGCGTTGCGCGATGACGCAGGAGAACGGCCAGAGCAGCACCAGCGCTGCCAGCGTGCCGAGCAGCGGGATCAGCGACAGGATCAGCTGCGCCGCCACCAGCGCGGCGATGAGATGCCAGAAGGTCTGGCGCCCGATCCGGCCGGACGGGGACAGGAGCAGGGCGTGTAGATCGATCATGATGGGGTGTTCCGTTGCTGATGGTGGGGGAGCGGCGAAGGGCATGCGATCACCACGGCGTCGGCTGCCCCCGCCAGTGCTCGACCGCCGCATCGACGAGCGCGCGGGCGCGCGCGACGAAGCCATGGCCGTTGCCCAGCGCGACGCAGCGCAGGACGCCGCCGGCGATCAGTACGTCGCGCAGGTCGAGGAAGCGGTCGGCATCGAGCAGCACCGGCACCGCGCGCGCGATCCAGCGGCGCGCGCCGCCCTCGACGATCGGCCACCGCTCGATCGTGCGAGGCCGATCGGGCCAGGCCAGTTCTTCGGCGAAATGCAGGATCGTGCAGACATCGAGGTCTACGCCCAGCAGCAGGATCGTCGCGTCCTGCGCGTAGAGGCGCGCGAGCGGCGAGTGATCGCCGAACGGCGTTTCCAGCCGGTGGTCGGCGAGGATCGCGGCGGCGGCGGGGCCGTGCGCGCTGAACGAGCTGGCCGGGTGGTGGCTGCGCTGCACCCCTGGCCATGTCCTGAACAGCTCGGCGACGACGCCCAGCCCCCAGGTCGGGGTCGTCCGGACGTCGAACGCCGGCATTTCGTCGTCGAGCAGCGCAAGCCACGACGGCGGCACCGGCGCGGCCGTCCAGCAGGCGGGGTGGACGAGCGTCGCCGAATGCGCCGGCATCACGATGGTGCCGCCGGCGCCGACACGGGCGAGCAGCGCCTCGATGACCGACACCGCGCCGCCCGCCACCCAGCCAAGCGCGCTGAGCGAGGCGTGGACGAGTATGACGGCGTCCTCCCCGACGCCCGCCCCGGACAGGTCGCGGATCAGGCTGGAGCGAACGACCGGGACGCGCGTCCTGGCCAGGATGGCGTTCTCGTTCATGCGGCGTGTCCGTGATCGGCGGGCGTAAGGCGGCGGGTTGCGGCCGGTCGCGGGCATTGTCGCGCGACCCAGGCCGCCGCCATTGCCTCCGCCTGGGCTTCGGGCGTCTCGCCATCGGGGACGATCCCGTCGGGATAGCGCTTGCCCGTCCGGTCCTCGACCTGGCTGTCGACCAGCACGAGATTGACCCCGTCGGACAGGCGATAGCCCGACGTCGCGGTGGAGATGCCGAAGCTGTGTCCGCCGAAGACGCGCAGCCGGTCGCGCCCGATCGCCGCGATCGCGGTGACCTCGCCCGAACTGGCCGTGCCGCCGTCGATCAGCACCGCCACCGGCGCATACGCCCCGGCCGGCAGCGGCCGCCAGCCCGGCACCCGCAGCGCCAACTGCTCGCGCCCCGCCGGCGAGCGGACGTAATAGCGACTGCCGCGCACGATCCAGCGCTCGACGCCTTCCCGCGCGACGAAGCCGCCGACCGCGCCGTCGCCCAGCAGCACGCCGAGCCCCGCGACCATCGGCGTCATGTTGCCGCCGCTGTTGCCACGCAGGTCGACGACATAGCCACATGGCGCGGGACCCGTGACGACTGCGCGGTGCAGGCGGGCGGCATAGGCGCGAAGGGCCGCCGGGTCGTTGTCGGCATTGGCCGGCACAACGACCGTCCGCACCCGCGCGCCGGTGACGATGGCGTCTTGCCCGGTGATATCGCGCCGGCCGAGAAAGGCGCGATCGGGCGCGCGCGGCCGGGTCGCGTCGGGCGGGGCGGCGAACGCCGTTCCCATCGCGGCGGGATAGGCGGCGGCGCGCTCGGCCGGCAGCTGGACGAAGCTGTGATGATCGCCGAGGGCGCGCACCAGCGTCACCAGCGCCGGATAGGCCTCGAACGGCGACTTTGCCGCGTCGGCCTCGGCATGGAGCCGCATCGACAGCACCGGCCAATCGACCCGGTCGGCGAACAGCGCATTGTCGCGCACGATCGCGATCGCCTCGTCGACATAGCGCGCGGCGGCGAACGGTCCGGGGGCGGCGTTGCCTATGCACAGTGCCCCGCCCGCGACGATCGCGACGAGCGGCGTTTGGCGCCGCCGCCTCCCGGCCGCCACGGTCAAAACCGCACGCCCAAGCCGATCAGCAGCTGGTGACGACCATTGTCGCCATAGCTCTGGTCCGCCCCGCCCTCGTCGGCGTAGAAGGTGTAGTGATATTCGCTCTTCAGATAGCTTCGCCGGCCGATCCGCCGTTCCGCGCCTATCCCCACGCGCCAGCCGTCCGCCGTGTCGGTGCTGTGGAAGGCGAACCCGGTCTGCGCCGAGGCATAGTCGAAATCGAAGCGGCTGTTGGCGTAACCGACCTTCCCATAGACAAGCACCGATCGGCCGGCGCGAACGCCCAGCCGCATGGCGAGGTCGAAGTCGCGCCCGGCCTTCAGCTCGACGCGCGCATTCTGGGGAACGGCGGCGGCGACCTTGCCGGTCGACCAGCCCATTCCCGCCTCCGCGCCGACGACCATCGCCGGCGTCAGGGCGACGTCGTACCCGGCCGCAACGCCGAGGCGGACGCCATCCAGGCTGCCCGGCGCACCGACGAAGGGGGGGCGAGCGGCCTCATCGCTCAACCGATCGTAGCCGACGTTCGCCTCGATGCGAGCGCCGGCGAACGATTGGGCGGCAGCGGGCGCGGCGGCGCCGATCGCCGAGGTGATCAGGAATAGTCGATATCTACCGTGCATGGTCTGGGTTCCTCTGCTTTTTGAGAAACCATGATGCGTGTCGGCCACGAGACGCGGCGACCGCGAGCCGTGATCGCAGCGTGAAAGGACAACAATCTCGGCTGGTATAGAGCGAAGGTGCACTGCTCCCCAAAGGACGTAGGTCGGGCTTCGAGCGCGCCGGCTTAGGCGTTGACGTCGAGGAGGTGCTGTCAGTCTAACGCGACCCGCTCTCCACACGATGCAGGTGGGGCTTTGGGGGCAGCGGCCTAGCTTGCAAAGAACCGCCACTCCGCCAGCGCGGCGGAGCGTCGTTCTTTGTAGGTCTGGCGGTTGACCAGGTGGCGTTCTAGGCTGAAGTGATTGTGGAAGTTGGCGTGAACCGAGGCGAACTCCTGCAGCGTCCGCATCTGCCGGAACCGCAGCATCGCCCGCTCACGTCGTCGAAACAGCAGGTGGCTGTTTTCGACCCGGTTGTTCGCCCAGCGGCCCACCTCCTGCTTCTCGCGGCAGCCCAGCTCGGTCATCGCCGCGCCGTACATGGCCCACATGAGCACGCGACAGTATGCCCGCCTCGTACACGAGTGGGTGGTCGGCATTGGCCTTCCGGCTCAGGAGTACGGGACGCACTCGCTTCGGCGCACCAAAGCATCGATCATCTACAAGGCGACTGGCAACCTCCGCGCCGTTCAGATTATTATCGGCCACGCGAAGATCGACAGCACGGAGCGCTATCTAGGCGTTGACGTGGAGGATGCTCTGGAACTCGCCGAACGTACGGATGTCTAAACCGACCCAAACTCGGACCTTACCGGCCGATTTGGCGCGCCCCGACTTCCGCCGTTCGTTCATATTGTGAAAGATCGATCGGCGTGGAGGTTCGCCTGATCGATTGATCACAGGCCAACGCGCTCATCAAAAAGAAGTAATTAAGCTTGCTGGGAGGCGCGGCAGGGCAACGAGTTGGCCTAGATCCGTTTCGCCTGCTATTCTCCCGGCGTAAATGAAGCGCGAAGGGACCGTCCATGTCGCTGAACGTTAACGGGAGGCAGGTGCCAGCCCCTGCCGACTCCCGCGTCTCCCTTCTCGACCATCTACGCGAAGGCCTACATCTGACCGGAACGAAGAAGGGCTGCAACCAGGGCGCGTGCGGGGCATGCACCGTGCTGGTGGACGGGGAGCGGATCCTGTCATGCCTCGCACTCGCGGTGCAGTACGAAGGGCGCGAGATCGTAACGATTGAGGGGCTGGCGGTCGGCGATGCACTTCATCCGCTGCAGGCCGCGTTTGTCGAGCATGACGGCTTTCAATGCGGCTACTGCACGCCGGGGCAGATTTGCTCCGCGATCGGCATGGCGAACGAGCTGGAACGTGGTGTACCGAGCCACGTCAGTGCCGACCTTGCCGCCGACACGCAGTGGACGCGCGGGGAAATACGGGAACGGATGAGCGGCAACCTGTGCCGGTGCGGCGCGCACAACGGCATCGTGGACGCGATCCAAGCCACCTTCGCTACGAAGGCGTCGGCATGACTCCCTTCGACTACGCTCGCGCCACCGATGCCGCCGACGCGCTACGCCGGGGCACGATCGCCGGCACCGCTTATCTGGGCGGTGGCACCAACCTGGTCGACCTGATGCGAGAGACGGTTGCCCGGCCGGAACGGCTGGTGGACGTCAGTACCCTTCCGGCCGCGATTGAGGAAACGGACGGGGGCGGGCTGCTGATCGGCGCCGCCGTCCGCAACACCGCGCTCGCCGAGCACCGTACGGTGCGAACGCGTTACCCCTTGCTGTCGCGCGCGATCCTGGCCGGCGCCTCGGCGCAAATCCGCAACATGGCGACCGTGGGCGGCAACCTGCTGCAACGCACGCGCTGCACCTATTTTTACGACACGGATGGATCGCGCTGCAACAAGCGGCAGCCCGGTTCGGGATGTGACGCGCGCGAGGGCTTCAACCGCATCCATGCCGTCCTCGGCAGCTCGGATGCCTGTGTCGCGACCCATCCGTCCGACATGTGCGTGGCGCTCGCCGCCCTCGATGCAACGGTATACGTCGACGGCCCGGCGGGGCGGCGCACAATCCCCTTTTCCGATTTCCATCGCCTGCCGGGTCATCGGCCGGATCGCGACACCAGCCTTGATCGCGGCGAGCTCGTGACCGCAGTCGCACTGCCGCCGCTGCCGGCCGGTGCAAGGTCGACCTACCGCAAGGTCCGCGACCGAGCGAGCTACGCTTTCGCGCTGGTATCGGTAGCGGCGGCGCTGGAGATGGAAGGCGACCGCATCAAGCATGTCCGCATCGCCTTCGGCGGGGTCGCGCACAAACCCTGGCGCGCGACAAAGGCAGAGGCGGCTCTCCAGGGCGGCCCGGCCACGCAGCAGGCCTTTCTGGACGCGGCGGCGGCGGAGTTCGCCGACGCCCGTCCGCTGCGCGACAATGGCTTCAAGCCGGCGCTCGCGGGCCGCACCCTAGCGGCGGTCCTTGAAGAGCTGGCGATGGGAGACGCGGCATGAGCATCCTCGACAGCGCCAAGCAGGCGGCGCAGGGGTTGGTACAGGGCGCGATGACGAAGCTGGTGCCGCTCGCGCCCGACAGCTGGATCCCAGGCGGCGTCCCCGACCCGCTGATCGCGCGCAAGCACGGGTTGATTGGCAAGCCCGTTTCGCGGCTCGACGGCGCGCTGAAGGTTCGAGGTGAGGCAAGGTTCGCGGCGGAAAACCGCTTCGAGGAGATGGCCTATGCCGCGCTCGCCTATGCCACCATTGCGCACGGGCGGATCGTGGCGATCGATACCGCGGCAGCGGAAGCCGCGCCGGGCGTCGTGCTGGTCATGACCCACCGGAACGCGCCGCGCATGGGAACGCCGCCGGTGTTCGGCTCCTCGCCATCCGCCGTCGGGCCCGCCGACCTGCCGATCCTTCAGGACGACCGTATCCACTGGAACGGACAGCCGATCGCCTGCGTGCTCGCCGAAACGCAGGAACAGGCCGACCATGCCGCCTCGCTGCTCCGGTTCACCTATGCGGCCGATCCGTCGACGACCACGTTGGCGGGTGCCAAGGCGAACGGGATCGAACAGGGGCTCTTCATGGGCCAGCCCCTGCTGAACGAGGTCGGCGACGCGGAAGCCGCCCTCGCCGCGGCCCCGCACCGGGTCGACCGGACCTATCGCACCCCGCGGCACAACCACAATCCGATCGAGCCGCACGCCGCCACCATCGCCTGGGTCGGCGACGAGCTGGTCATCCATGATGCCAGTCAGATGGTGACGCAGCAGGCGCAGACGATGGCCGATACCTTCGGCCTCGCGACCGACCGGGTTCGGCTCACCTCGCCCTATGTCGGTGGCGGTTTCGGCAGCAAGGGGCTGTGGGACCATCAGGTGATCGGCGCCGCGGCGGCGAAGCTGGCGGGCCGCCCCGTGCGCATCGCCCTTTCGCGCGAGGGCGTCTATCGCGTCGTCGGCGGGCGGACGCTCACCGAACAGAGGGTGGCGATCGGCGCGGACGCGGACGGGCGGTTCCAGGCGCTGATCCATACCGGGCTGTCGGTGATGACGCCGCACAACAACATGCCGGAGCCCTTCATCCTGGGCACCCGGGCGGGCTATGCCGCGCCCAACATCCTGCTGAAGGTGGAGGTGGCGCGGATGAACATGCTCGCCAACACCTTCATGCGCGCGCCCGGCGAGGCGGTCGGCACCTTCGCGCTCGAATCCGCGATCGACGAACTGGCGGTGGAACTGGGGATTGACCCGGTCGAGCTGCGTCTGCGCAACGAGCCCGAGACGGACCCGACCAGCGGCCTGCCCTTCTCCTCGCGCCACATCGGGCAGGCGTGGCGCGACGGGGCGGAACGCTTCGGATGGAATAGCCGCCCGGCGCAGGGAACGCGGCGGGAGGGCGAATGGCGCATCGGGGTCGGCTGCGCGACCGGCACCTATCCCTATTACCGGATGCCGGGCGCGGAGGCGCGGATCACGCTGATCCGCGACGGCGACGGGGTAAAGGCGCTGGTCGAGGTCGCGGCGGCGGAAATGGGGATGGGCACGTCGACCACCACGGCGATCGTCGCGGCGGAGCGGCTGGGCCTGCCGCTCGACCGGGTCGAGGTCGGCTATGGCGACAGCGCCATCCCCGGCGCGATCATGGCCGGGGGCTCGCAGCAGACGGCAGCGATCGGCGCCGCGGTGATCGCCGCACACTCCGCGCTGATCGGCGACCTGCTCAAGCTCGCCGGCAACGACTCCCCGCTCGCGGGCCTGTCAGCGGACGAGATCGGCTGCGTCGATGGCGGGCTCGCCAGCCTCGCCGATCCGACCCGGCGCGAGAGCTACGGCTCGATCCTGGCGCGCGCGCAGCGCGATACCGTCACGGCCACGAAGGCGGCGTCGCCGCCGCTGGAGACGATGCACTGGTCGATGCATTCGCACAGCGCGCTGTTCTGCGAGGTTCGCGTCAACGCGGTCACCGGCGAAACCCGCGTCAGCCGCTTCCTCGGCTCGTTCGACTGCGGCCGCATCCTCAATCCAAAGACGGCGCGCAGCCAGTTCCGCGGCGGCATCATCATGGGGCTCGGCATGGCGTTGATGGAGGAGACGCAGTTCGACGAGCGCAATGGGCGGATCATGAACCCCAGCCTGGCCGAATACCATGTTCCGGTGCACCTAGACGTACCCGACATCGAGGTGTTCTGGACCGACATTCCTGATCCTCACGCGCCGATGGGCGCACACGGGATCGGCGAAATTGGCATCACCGGCGTAGCGGCCGCGGTGGCGAACGCGATCTTTGACGCGACGGGCACGCGCGTCCGCGACCTCCCCATCACTCTCGATAAGGTGGTTTGAAGGGCAGCATCACGCGCCAGCTTCAGGCAATTGATCATAGGCGCCACACGACTTTCCAAAACCGTGAAAGCGTTGGTGCACGGGAGAGAAGACCCAATATCGGACAATCAGAGGGGGATCGGACGCTGCCCGAAGCGGACGTCCGTTCACCTTCGAGGACCATTTGATCAATTCGTAAGAAAGTCCTGCAACACTCAGTGGCGGAAGCGCTCATCTCCATCGGCTCGTAGAACATTATAGCGAGTCGAACTGAAGCTGCGCTTTGCCAGTTCTCCGCGCGTAAAGATCGGCGGCGCCGAGCCGAAGCCGGGCACTGCTGCCCATCCGCGTTGCGATGTCGATCGCTTCGAGTTGCGAGCGCCCGGCAACCGGTAGGATCGTCAGGGAGAAGCGGTTGCCGGTCAGCACCACGCCCTCGTCGATCGCGTGACGGCGGAGGCCACCTGCCGATAGCTGCGACACAATCGATGGGTAGAGTGTCCTCGTTACGCCGACGGTTAGGCCTCTAACGTCGAACCGACCACGCCTTGATGCGAGCATGGCCTGCCGATCGGTCCGGGGTCTGCCGGTCAACCATTGCCCGAACTCCCGCCGGTACAGCATCGCCCAGATCGACGGTGCGGCGGCACCGCTGTCCGTTTTGCAGTAGAGCAGGTCGTACCACGGCACGGCCGGCGTCACCTGCGTCCAGTTCACCGTCTCGCGGGCGAGATCGGTCGCGCAGGCGCGCCGCCATCCCGTCTCGATCCGTCGGAACCCGTCGGCATTGTCGGCGGCAATAACGATCCCGACTTTGCCGACCGGCTCGTTGAAGCGATTGCCGGGCGCGAAGAACTCGAGATAGGTCTGGCGGCCGCGCAGGAAGAAGCGATCGGTGTCGTCAGCCGGGGGCGAATAGGCGGGCAGCCCCGTGTCGCTTGCTGAGCAGCGCCGCGAGGAACGTGCTGGTACGGATCGCGTCGAACGTCGTCTGGTCGAGCAAGACATAGACGTGGTTCAGCCCCGGCGCGGTGGGCCGCGGGGCTGCGGCAGGGGCAAGCAGCGCCGCCGCCCCCGCCAGCACGCCCGCGCGCGCTGTCACAAGCTCACCCCGGCCCGGACGAACACGGTGCGCCCATTAAAGCCGAATGGCGAGATCGCGTTGTAGGGCTGCGTCCCGGCGTTGTCGGCGCCGTTGGTGCCCGCCGCGACGCTCGCGACGGTAGAGGCGATGTTTTCGTCCGGGTAAACGTCGAACAGGTTCTGCGCGCCGGCGCTGAGCCGCAAACCACGGGTCGCCTGCCAAGACAGCTCGATGTCGGTCAGCACCTTCGCGCCGAACTGCTGGATAATGTCGACATTGGCCGGATTGGCCGCCGCAACGATCCGCCGCGTGTCGTAGCCGGGCGTCAGCACGTCAGCGCGCACGACGGTGACGTTGGTCAGCGCCACGGTCGATACCTCGCCGTAGCGGGTGTTGGTCACCGACAGCGTCACCAGGCCCCGCGTGTAATTGAGGTCCAGCGTCGCCTTGGTCCTGGGCAGGCTGTCGGAAAAGCGAAGCTGCTGCGTAAGGTCGAACAGCGGCGTGGTCAGCCCCAGCGCAGCAAGCGGCGCAGGAGTGCCCGCAATGCGGTCGAACGCGGTCTTGGTATAGTTGCCTGCCAACGTACCGGTGAACAGGCTGCCGTCGCCGAAGCGGTGGCGCGCGTTCACGACGACATCCAATCCCTTGGTGTCGGTGTCGACCGCGTTGGTGATGTAGGAAATCGCGCTGAAGTTGCCCGCGCCTCGACTGTTGAGGAAACTGGTCAGCCGCGCGTCCTGGAAGGTCGACGAGATGGCGATCCTGTCGCGCAGCTTGATGCGGTAGGCGTCGACGGTGGCGGTCACCCCACCACCCTCGAACACGAGCCCCGCGGAGTAGTTGTCCGATCGCTCCGGGCGCAGATCGGTCGCGCCGGCCAGTCGTGCCGCGGGGCTATCCACCGCCGCGACCCGGACGATCGCCTGCGCGCCGTTCAGGATCAGCGTGTTGGACGCGTTATATCCCTGCTGCGCCAGCGCCGGTGCGCGGAAGGCGGTGTTGTAGGAGCCGCGCACCGCAAAGCCGCCGATGAGTCCCAGCCGGCCCGCGACCTTGTAGTTGGTGGTGCTGCCGAAGTCCGAATAGTCTTCGTGCCGGATCGCGCCCTGGAGCAGCAACCGGTCGAAGAACGTCTTCTCGAGCTCGCCATAGACCGCCCAACTCCGTCGGCCGATGCTGGCGCGGTCGTCGGGGCCGGCGCTCGGCCCCGGCTGCGCGCCGATCGGCCCGACCGTACCCGCCGCCGGCCCGTCAATGATGCGGACGCCGCCGTCGCGGAAGCCGTCGATGTCGCCGGAGAACAGCCGGTACGTCTCCTCGCGATACTCGGCCCCGAACGCGACACTCAGCGGCGCGCCCTTACCCAGGGGTATGGCGCGGGTGAGGTCGAGGTTGCTGGTCCACTGGTAGAAATCCGAGCCCAGCCGATAGAACCGCCGCGGCGAGGCGGTGCCCAGCGTCACGTTGACGCTGTTGTCGTAGAACAGGTCCTGCGTGCTCGCGCCGAAGACGCTCGACAGGTCCCAGCCGAACCCGGCGAGATCGGTGCCGCGCAGCCCGGTCGCCACCGAGACATTCTCGATCCGTGAGTCGAGTACCGGTCGGTATCCATCGGGATAGAAGGCGCGCAGCGTTTCGTTCTGCCCTGCGCGGCGGAAGAAATACTCGATGTCGCCGTCGAGCCGGCTGTAGCCGCCGAATGCGTAGACCTCGACGCTCGGCGAGGCGGCCGCGACGAAATTGGCGAACACCTGGCGATTGGTGTTCGGCTGGTCGCCGAAGCGGAACACGTTGCGGTCGAATCCCGCTTCGCGCGGGTCGAGTGTGCCATTGGCGGGCGTCAGGCCGGTGCCCGAGCCGTAATTGCCCGAGATCGCGACCGGGCGTCCGGCGGCGTTGGTGCCGAAATACTGCTGGCGGGTGTCCGGACGCGAGCGGTTGGTGCCCTCGCTTTTCTGGATCGAGGCGGTCAGCCGCAAGGCGCCGTCCTCGCCGACGCGGATCCCCGATGACACGCTCGCCTCGCCATAGGCGCCGTCCCCCGCGGCGGTGATGCCGCCGGTCACCTGCGCGCGCGTGCCGATCGACCGGTCGAGGATGAGGTTGATCACCCCCGAGATCGCGTCGGACCCGTATTGCGCTGAGGCCCCGTCGCGCAGCACCTCCGCCCGATCGAGCGCGAAGGAGGCGATCGCGTTTAAGTCGATCGACACGTCGCCGCGTCCGATGCCGTTCGAGGCGTTGAGGTCCGAGGAAGTGTGGCGCCGCTTGCCGTTCACCAGCACCAGCACCTCCCCCGGCCCCAGCCCGCGAAGCGAGGGCGGCTGCAGGTAATCGCCCACCCCCGATCCGAGTGGACGCGGCGTGTTGAAGCTCGGCACCTCGACCTTGAGTTGCTGGATCAGGTCCACCCGACCGCTCTGCTGCAACGCGTCGCGGGTGATCGCGTCTACCGGCGTCGGCGAACCCGTCGCGGTGCGGCCGCCGAAGCGGTTGCCGGTGACGATGATCTCGTCCCGACCCGTGTCGGCCGGCCCGGCGGCACCCTCCTCGAGGGAAGTCGGGGTCTGTGCCATGCCCGGTGCAGCAGCAAGTGCCGCGAGCATGGCGCTCGCGGCACGCCGCTTGTTGTTGCGTCTCAACTCGCTTCCCTTCCCTGAACCCCGGCCTGCCGCCTCCTCGCTGCGGCGCGGTACAATGATATGTTGCACTGTAACATGGTAGTTGGCAAGGAGGGGACATGAGCATGCCACCCGACCCGATCCACCTTCGGAACGTGACCCTCTCCTACGGGGATCACCGCGTCCTCGCCGGTCTCTCCCTCTCGGTCGCGGCCGGCAGCGTCACCGCGCTGCTCGGCGGCAACGGTGCGGGCAAGTCGACGACCTTATCGGTGCTGCTTGGCTTCGCGCGGGCGAACGATGGTGCGGTGGCGGTGTGCGGGATCGATCCCGCGGCCGATCCCGATGCCGCGCGTCGCCGCATCGCCTACCTGCCGGAGAACGTCGCGCTCTACGAGCATCTGTCCGCCACCGAGAACGCCGACTACCTCCTCGCCCTGTCGGGCCAGCGACGGGATCGAAGCGCGATCACCGCCGCCTTCGCCGCGGCAGGATTGCAGGAGCGCGCGTGGGACCAGAGGCTCAGCGGCTTCTCCAAGGGCATGCGCCAGAAGGTCGCGATCGCGGTCGCGCTGCTGCGCGAAGTGCCGGTGCTGCTGCTCGATGAGCCGACCTCCGGCCTTGACCCGCGCGCCACAGCCGACTTCAACGCGCTTCTCTCCAAGGTCCGCGACCGCGGTACTGCGGTGCTGATGGTCACCCATGACCTGCTGTCGGCCGCCGACGTCGCCGACCGCGTCGGCTTTCTCGAAGGTGGACGCCTCGTCGACGAAGTCGCGGCGAGCGGACCCGACCGGTTCGACCTGCGCGCGCTCCACGCCCGTTTCCAGGTCGGCGGCGAGCGGCGAGCGGCGTGAGCGCGGCTACGCTGATCGCGCGCGACGAGCTGCGCCTGCTCGCCCGCAACCGCATCGCGGTGATCGCGACGGTGCTGCTGCTACTCCTGACCCTGGTCGCGGTGGCGACCAGCTGGGCGCACCAGCGCGGCATCGCCGAGCTTCGCGGCCGCTACCAGCACAAGGCCGAGGCCGCGTTCAAGGCACAGCCCGACCGCCATCCGCACCGCGTCGTCCACTACGGCACCTTCCTGTTCCGGCCGCTGGGAGCGCTCGCGGCGTTCGATCCGGGGGTCGACGCCTTCACGGGCAATTTGATGTTCCTCGAGGGCCATCGCCAGAACGGCGCCAATTTCGGCGACGTGCGCCAGAGCTCGCTGCTCGTCCGCTTCGGCCAGCTCACGCCAGCCTTCGTGCTCCAGGTCGTCGCGCCGCTGCTGCTGGTCTTCCTCGGCTACGGCGCGCTCGCCCGCGAGCGCGAGCGGGGCACGCTGCGGCTGCTGATGCTCCAGGGCGTGTCCCGCCGAGCGCTCGTGGTGGGCAAGCTCCTCGCGGTCGGCGCGGTGGCGCTGCTCGCAGGATTGCCGGCGATGGTCGGCTTCGTCGCGATCGCCGGACAGCCGGGCGCGCTGGCGCTGCCGATGCTGGTCACCGCGCTGGGCTATCTCGCCTATCTCGCGCTCTGGGTGGTGATCATCCTCCTCGTCTCGGCGCTGGTCCGCCAAAGTCGCGACGCGCTCCTTGCGCTGGTCGCGATCTGGGCGGTGACCGCCGTGCTGCTGCCGCGCGTCGTCCCCGACGTGGCGAGCGCCGCCGTGCCGCTGCGTAACCGGTTCCAGACCGACGTCGCCATCGCCCGAGACCTCCGCCAGATGGGCGACAGCCACAACCCGAACGACCCGCATTACGCCGCCTTCAAGCAGCGCGTGCTCGACCGCTACGGTGTGACCCGCGTCGAGGACCTGCCGGTCAACTACAAGGGCGTGCAGGGCATGGAGAGCGAACGGCTCTCGTCGGCGCTGTTCGACCGGTATTCCGGCGAGAGCTACGCCGCGCAGAGCCGGCAGATCGCGCTGGTCGATACCGCGGGAATGCTGAGCCCCACGGTTGCGATCCGCGCGATGTCGATGGGCGCAGCGGGCACCGATTTCGCCGGGCATCGCCGGTTCCTGGATCAGGCCGAGGCGTATCGTTACGCGCTCGTCCAGCGGCTCAACCGCATGCAGGCGGAGGACGTCAGCTTCGCCGACGACTCCGCGGAAGATGCCGGTGCCGACCGTCGCAAGCGCGTGGCGGCGAGCAACTGGTCGGCGATGCCGGACTTCGCCTTTTCACCCGCGAGCGGTGCCGATCTCGCGCGCGGCGCCTTGCCGGGCCTCGCGATCGTGCTCGGCTGGCTCGGCGTCGCGGCACTGCTTCTTGGCCTTGCCACCCGCCGGCTGGGAGAGCGCCGATGACCCTTCTCGGCCATGAGCTGCGGCTCCTCTCCCGCCAGCGGCTCACCATCTTCGCGCTGGTACTGCTGGCATGCCTCACCATCGCCGCGATCGCCGCCGGCATGGCCGAGGTCGCCCGCCAGCGCGCGGCTATCGCCGCCATCCCCGCCGCACAGGCCGAGGACATCGGCGCGGTCGCCGCCTTCGTCGACGAGAAGAAGGACGCGGGATCCGCCGCCTACTACAGCTTTCATCCGACTTGGGACGCGCCGGCGCCGCTCGCCTTCGCGGCGCTCGGCATGCGCGACGTGTCTCCCTACATCCTGCGTATCCGCGCGCTGGGACTGGAAGCGCAGGTCTGGGATGGTGATAATTTCAACCCCGAGCTCGCGCTGCCCGGCCGCTTCGACTTCGCCTTCGTGCTGGTATTTCTCGCGCCCTTGTTCGTGATCGCGCTGTTCCATGACCTGCGATCGGGCGAACGCGAGACCGGGCGCGAGCGGTCGCTCGCGGCCTTGCCGGGCGGCCGCGGATTGTGGCGGCGCCGAACCGCCATCCGCTTCGCCCTGCTGTCGGCGGCGCTGGCGCTCCCCTTCATCGTCGCGGCGGCGGTCGAAGGCGTGGCCGTCGCCACGATCCTCGTCGTGCTGCTGCTGATCGCCAGCTATCTCCTGTTCTGGATCGGCCTCGCCGCGCTGGTCGGGCGCCTGCGCTGGAGCTCGGTCGCCAACGCCGCGACGCTGGCGGCGGCATGGCTGGTGCTGGTGCTGGTGCTGGTCGTCCCGACCCTCGCCAACGTCGTCATCAACGCCGCGCTGCCGGTGACCCAGGGCGCCGAGATCGTGATGGCGCAGCGCGAGGCGGTGAACCGCGCCTGGGACATTCCCCGTGAAGACACGATGCGCCGATTCTACGCGCGTCACCCCGAGTGGGCCGACTCGGCACCGCTCGGCACTAGCTTCCACTACAAATGGTATTTCGCCTTCCACCAGAACGGCGACGAGAGCGTCGCCGGACGGGTGCGCGGCTATCGCGACGGACTGGAGCGGCGCGACGCCGCCGGTCGGGCGCTCGGCTGGGTGCTGCCTGCGGTCGGCGTCCAGGCGCTGCTCACCCGTATCGCCCGGACCGACCTCACCGCCCAGCTCGCCTATCAGGACCGGATCCGCGCGTTCCACGGCCAGCTGCGCGCTTTCTATTACCGCTACCTGTTCCGCGACCTGCCCTTCGCCGCGGCAGATTTCGGCCGTGCCCCGCGCTACGAGGATGCACCCCATGGCTGATGCTAACCAAGCCTTTCTCGACATGTTCGCCGATCCGGAACGCGTCGCAAGCTACGCCAAGGGTCCGCCCCGCTTCATGCCCGGCTTCGAGGCGGTGCAGCGCATGGCGGCGTTGCTACTCGCCGAGCACACCCCCACTGACGCGCACGTTCTGGTGCTCGGCGCCGGCGGCGGCCTCGAGCTCAAGGCCTTCGCGGCCGCGCAGCCCGGCTGGCGCTTTACCGGCGTCGACCCCGCCGCGCCGATGCTCGACCTCGCCCGCGCGACGCTCGGTCCCGATGCCGCCCGCGTCGATCTGGTCGAGGGAACGATTGACGCCGCCCCTGTCGGCCCGTTCGACGCCGCCACCTGCCTACTCACTCTCCACTTCCTGCCGTACGACGAGCGCACTCGCACTCTCCCCGAGATGCACCGTCGGATGCGCCCGGGCGCGCCGCTGGTCGTCGCCCACGCCAGCTTCGCGCAGGATGAGCCCGCCCGCAGCCGTTGGCTTGACCGGTACGCCGCTTACGCGATCGCGTCGGGCGCGGCCGCCGACGAGGTCGCGCAGGCCCGCCACGCCGTGGGTGCCAGCCTCGCGCTGCTCACGCCCGAAGAGGACGAGGCATGTCTCGCCGAGGCGGGCTTTGGTGTGATCGAGCCGTTCTACGCGGCGTTCACCTGGCGAGGGTGGGTCGCGCAGGCATGAGGCGCTTCGGGGCTGACCTCAGCGGCGCAGCCCATCTGTCAACGCCTTGAGCGGCGCCAGCATGTCTGACACTTTGGCCGTCGAACTAATCTTACGGGGCAGAGCTGTAGAGTCTGAACTCGATGCACTGCTCGCTGCCGCCACTCCGCCTGGCGGCATGAAAATCCTGGTCAATAACGAGGTGGGCTTTGAGATCGTGTCCGTGAACGCGTTGGCGCGGGCACTGCGGGACATGGCGGGTACGATCAACTAGCGGGTCGCAGCCGTCGCAAACCATGTCCATTCCACCGCGGCGGATCGCTCGACGAGGCCGAAGTAGAACGCTCCTCAATGTCACTCATCGTGACCTCGGCCGCCCCCTTGAGCCGATCGGTTCCCGGCGTTCCGTTCATCGTCCTTATCGGCCAATCAGCCTCATCGTTCCATCACCGATTTACCTCATTGAGGTACTCGAGCTCTATAGAGCTGGCGTGATGGAGATGGGTGATGGGCCACTCGTCATTTGACCCTGCCTTTCATGAACTTCGGCCGTGGAACGAAGGTCGATTGGTCGGTGCCAAACGTGCCCTGAAGCAGCAGCAGGTCTGGGCCATTCGCTTCTGGCTCGACCAGCATAGACGATTGCGCGATCGGGCTCTGTTCGACTTCGCCATCGACAGCAAGCTGCGCGGCTGTGACGTGGTCAAGACGCGGATTGGTGATGTCGTGTCCGGTGGGCGCGTCCGTGACCGGGCGATCATCATTCAGCAGAAGACAAAGCGGCCCGTACAGTTCGAGCTGATGGATACGGCTCGCAGGACGATGCGCGCATGGCTAGAGCGCCGCGGCGGCACCCTTAACGACTTCGTTTTTCTAAGCCGAAATGACTACATGGCCCACATGAGTACGCGACAGTATGCGCGTCTTGTGCACGAGTGGGTAGTCGGCATCGGTCTGCCTACTCAGGATTACGGCACGCACTCGCTTCGTCGGACCAAGGCATCGATCATCTATAAAGCAACGGGCAACCTCCGCGCCGTTCAGATCCTCCTGGGCCATGCCAAGATTGATAGCACCGTGCGATACCTCGGCGTTGACGTGGAGGATGCTCTGGAATTGGCCGAACGCACCGAGGTCTGAGCTGACCCACACCCGGACGTTCAGGGCTGTTGTAAGCGAACCCGGGAGCAGCCGTTCATTAACGTTGCTCGCTCATCCTGCCAGGCCAGGCTAGGCACCGCTCGATGCAGGAAGATGCCCGTCGACATTCTCGTATCTTGAGGCGCGACGCTCAGGAACGACGCGATGCCCTGGTCCTGGCGGCGGCAGCGTGCTTCGAGGAGTTCGGCTACAACGTGGCGCTGGAGCTGGTGGCCGAGCGCGCGGGTGTGGGACGCGGCACCCTCTACCGCAACTTCGCGGACCGGGAGGCGCTGGCGCTCGCCATCTTCGCGAGCGAGCTGGATCGGATCGATCCGTTGATCGACCCTGCCCGCCCGATGGCGGAGACCATCGCGCTGGTGGTGCACGAGGGCGCGCGCGCGTCCGGACTATTCAGCCGGATTGCGGGGGAGCTCGGCCGCGAGGACCGTAACTTGGCGCCGTTCCGCGCGCTGGGCGAGCGGCTGGAGCGGATGCTGGAGCCGGTAGCGGCACAGGCGCGCGGGCGGGGTGAACTAGCAAAAGACGCGGGTGCGGCCGAACTCGTGCTGGCGGTCCGCATGGCAGGCGGGTTGCGCCAGCCTCTGCGGGGCGACGATGCCGAGGCACAGGTCAGCGCGGCGCTGCGCCTCCTGCTGCACGGGTTGCGGCCGCGCTGACCGTCCCGTCCGTCCAGCCGAGCCCCAGTGCCTTCATCACCGCCACGTAGCTCTGGGTCAGTGCCGCGCGCGCCTGCACGGTCGCGAGCGTCGCCTGTATCCGTCGCCGTTCCACATCCAGCTGGTCGATGATCGAACTGGTGCCAGCGGCCACACGCTGACGGTTCAGCGTCTCGGCGCGAACCGCCGTCGCCTCCGCGCGCGCCAGTTGGCCCAGCTGCGCGCGCGTGTTGCCGAACCGGGACAAGGCGGTCTCCGCGTCGTTCAAAGCATCCAGCACTGCCTGGACATAGGCCGCTTCCGCGCCCTGCTCTTGCGCGCGCGCCGCGGCGGTGGCGGCGCGGTTGCGGCCGAAGTCCAGGAACGACCAGCTGAGCGAGGGGGCGGCAAGAGCCGTGAGGTTGTCCAGGTCGAACACGTCGGCCGGCCGCGTGCCGCCCAGGCCCAGCAGCCCCAGGAAGCGGATGCCCGGCAACTCCTTGGCCCTCGCCACGCCGATGCCCGCGGTGGCCGCGGCGAGCCGGCGCTCCGCCGCGCGCACGTCCGGCCGGTGCGCCAGAAGCGCCGCCGGGTCGCCCACCGGCACGATGGCCGGGGGCAACGGCACGGGTGCCGCCGTCGAGAGCCGGTCGTCCAACGCCCCCGGCGCGCGACCGGTCAGCGTGGCCAGCAGGTTAAGCTGCTCGTCCACCTGCGCGCCCAGCGGAATAGCGTCGGCCTCCGTCCCCTCCAGCTGCTGCTGCAACCGCTCCAGGTCCAGGCGGGAGGCCGTCCCCTGCGTCAGGCGCTGGCGCGACAGGTCGAGCTGGCGGCGCTGCGCCCGCGTCGCGGCGGCGTTCAGCCGGACGCGTCCCTGCACGTCGCGCAGGGCAATGTACGCCTGGGCCACGCGGGCGGACAGCGACACCTGCGCGTCCGCCAACTCGGCGACGCGCGCGCCGGCGGTGGCGCGCGCCTGTTCGACGCTGCGCCGCCCCCCGCCGAACAGGTCCAGCTCCCACGACGCGTTCAGGCCGAGGTTATAGAATTCCAGGCTGCTGCCGGACGCCCCGGTGCCGGTCTGCCCATCACCTTGGCCCTTCTGGTCGATACCGATGCCGGGCAACTCGGCGCGCAGGTAGGTGGCGTTGGCGCTGGCACTCGGCAGGCGGGCCGCGCGCTGCTGTCGGGCCTGGGCATCCGCCTCGCGCACGCGGGCGGCCGTCTGGTCGACGGTCGGGCTATACGCCAGCGCCTCGTCCACGAGGCTTGTGAGCAAGGGGTCCCTCAGCCCCTCCCACCAGCGCGCGAGACCCGGCGCCGGCGACAACGCGGGATCGCCCGCGCGCACGAAGCGACCGCGCGCGGCGGCGTCGGACGCCGTGGCGGGCGGGCCGACATAGTCAGGTCCGACCGTGCAGCCGGCCAGCATCGCGGCCGCGAGCAGGACGTAGCCCCGCATCAATGCACCGCCGCCGGCTCGCCGCCGGTCGGCAGCGGGCGCAGGAACAGCACCAGCGGCAGAACCGCGAATGTGCCCGCCCCCATGACCCAGAAGATGTCGTTGTAGGTCATGGTCAACGCCTGCGCCTGTATTTGTCCCGCCAGCAGGCGAAGGCCCGCCGTACCGTCACCCACGCTGCCGGCCAGCCCGCCGACGTAGGTCTGCACCGCCGGATCGTTGGCCCGCAGGCTCTCCTCCATTCGCCGCGTATGGAGCCACATGCGCTGGTCCTGGAGGATGGAAATACCCGCTAGACCCAGGCTGCCGCCCATGTTCCGGACCGCGTTGAATAGCCCGGATGCGTCGCCCGCGTCCTCGCGCGGCACGGAGCGCACCACCGCCTGGCTGAGGAACAGCATGCCCAGGATCTGGCCCACGCCGCGAAGCAGCTGCGACGCTGTGAAGTCGGCGCCGTCGGACGCGGCCGTCAGGTTCGCGTCCAGGAGCGCGGCGGCACCCATGATGATCAGCCCGCTCGCCACCGCGATCCGGATGTCCACCGTGCGCAGCAGCACCGGCACGATCAGCATCATGAACAGGCTCGGGATGCCCGACAGCAGCACTACCTTGCCCGACTGCAGCGCGTTGTAGTCGGCCAGCGCCGCCAGGAACTGCGGGATCGCGTAGCTGGTGCCGTACAACACCACGCCTAGCACCACCCCCATCAGCGCCACCGACCCGAACTGCCGGTCCAGCAGCAGCTTGAGTTTGATGATGGGTCGTCGGGCGGTCGCCTGCCCCCAGAACAGCAGCCCGAAGCCCAGCAGCATCACCGCGAACATCCACCGGATCAATTCGGAGGAGAACCATTGTTCACGCTGTCCGTCCTCCAGGAACACGGTGAGCCCGCCCAGGCCCAGCGCCAGTCCCGCGATGCCGAACCAGTCCGCCTCCCCGATCAGGTCGAGCCGCGACCGCTCGTGCGGCAGGCCCACCAGCAGCAGCGTCACCAGCACAGCACAGATCGGCAGGTTCAGGAAGAAGGCGTAGTGCCAGCTGATGTTCTCCGTCAGCCAGCCGCCGATCAGCGGGCCCAGCACGGGCCCCAGGATGGCGGTGACGCCGAAGGCGGCGATGCCGATCCCCTGCTGCTCGCGCGGCAGCCGCTGGGCGATGATGGTCTGGGCGGTGGGGATCATCGCGCCGCCCGTGAAGCCCTGGCCCACCCGCCCGGCGATCATCATGCCTAGGCTGGTGGAAACGCCGCACAGCACCGAGAACAGCGTGAACAGCCCCGCCGCGATCAACAGGAATGAGCGAAGGCCCAGCAGCCGCGTCAGCCACGCTGACATGGGGATGATGACGATCTCGGCCACCAGGTAGGAAGTGGCGATCCACGTCCCTTCCGTGCCGCTGGCGCCGATTTCGCCCTGGATCACGGGCAGCGCCGAGTTGACGATGGAGATGTCCAGCGTCGCCATCAGCGCGCCCAGCGTGCCAGCGGCCACCGCCAACCACGCGGTCGCGTCCGCGCGCTGCGGTGCCGCGGCGGGCCGCTCGTCCGCGATGGCGGCACTCGCCACGGCTAGCGCCCCCGCTCGCGCGCCTGGACGCGTTCCTGCTCGTCCCGGATGCGGTCCAGCTCGTCGCGCGCGGATATGGTGTCCACCGTCACCGTCACTGACAGGCCGGGCACCAGCAGACGGCGCGCGGCCGGCGTCGCCTCCACCGACACGCGCACGGGCACGCGCTGGGTGATCTTGGTGAAGTTGCCGGTCGCATTCTGCGGCGGCAGCAGCGAGAACTGCGCGCCCGTGCCCGGTGCTAGGCTCTCCACCCGGCCCTTGAGCTCGGTGCCGTCCAACGCGTCCACCCGGATGCGCGCAGGCTGGCCCGGACGCATCAACGCCAGCTGCGTTTCCTTGAAGTTGGCGGTCACGTATAGCCGGTCGAGCGGCACGATGGACATGAGCCGCGTGCCGGCCTGGACGTACTGGCCGACCGTGACGGTGCGGTCGCCGATCCGCCCGGCAATGGCGGCCGTCAGCTGCGTGGCGCCGACGTCCACGTTGGCGGCCACGAGTTGCGCGCGGCCCGCCCGCGCCTGCGCGCGCGCCTGTTCCATCTGGGCGCGGATCAAGCTCATACGCTTCTGCTGCGCCTCCAGGGCGGCGGCCGCCCCGCGTGCGTCCGCAGCGGACTGACGCGCCGTCACCTCCAGCTGGGCCAGCCGCTCGCGCGTCTCCGCGCCACTCGCCGCCAGCGGGCGGAAGCGCACGGCCTCGCCCGCGTCGAACGTCGCCTTGGCGCGTGCGGCCGCCAGGCGGGCGCGCGCCTGATCGATGGTCGCGATCTGCTCGGCCCCTTGCGCGCGGGCGGCGTCGGCCTGGGCGCCCGCCACCGCGATCTGTGCCTCCGCCTGCGCAGCCTGTGCGCGCGCGTCGCGCGGGTCGATGCGGACCAGCGGCTGGCCTGCCGCCACGTCTCGGTTCTCCGCCACCAGCACCTCCACCACGTAGCCGGCGACGCGCGGCGCCACCGTCACCATGTCCGCCTGCACTTGGGCGTCGTTGGTTTCCTCTAGGAAACGGCCGTGCGCCTGGTAGCGGGCGAACCAGACGCCGCCCGCGACCAGTGCGGCCACAGCCAGCACGGCCAGGATCAGCCTAGCCCGGTCGCTCAGGCGCCGTGGGGCGACCCGGCCTTCGCCTTTGATCGGCCCGCGCTCCAGTCCATTCCCAGGGTCGTCGTCGCGCCCCTCGGTCCGTGGGTCGTCGTGTGTGCCCGCCTCGGTCATGGTCAACACCTAGGTCACTAGCACTAACCGGACAAGATGTCCGGTTTCAGTTTGCAGGGGGTCGTCGCAATCAGCGACAGCCGGCGCAAGCGACTCGAAGCCGACATTCGCGACCGCTTGAGCCTGGCCCACTTTTGGACATCCATTCAGCCGAATGTCGGAAGCCATGTTAGTGGATTGGACATGCCCACGCTGGATCCTGGCACGGTCGCTCCCGCTCTCGGCTTCCTCGGTGCCGCCGGGCTGGCCGTCTTCGCAATTTCGGGCACGCTTGCCGCCGCGCGGCAGCGGCTCGACATCGTCGCGGCCGGCTTCTTCGCCGTCGTGACCGCCACGGGCGGCGGAACGGTGCGCGATCTGCTGATCGGCGCCCCGGTGTTCTGGATGAAGGATTGGACGCCGGTCGCCAGCTGCATCGCGGTGGCAATTACCGTGTGGCTGGTGCCGCTGCACCGCTGGCCCGCACGGACGCTGGATTGGTTCGACGCGGCCGGTTTGTCGGCGTTCGCGGTCTATGGCACCGCCAAGGCGATCGGCGTCGGCGTGTCGCCGTTGCCGGCGGTGGCAATGGGCGTGGTGACCGCCTGCCTGGGCGGCATCATCCGCGACGTGGTGGCAAACGTGCCGTCGATCATATTGCGGAACGAGCTGTACGTTACCGCCGCGCTGGCGGCAGGCGCAGCCTTCGTGGCGCTGCTGCACGTCGGCTTTGCGCAAGACTTGTCGTCGGCGATCGCCTTCGTCATCGGTTTCGCTCTTCGCGGCGCAGGAATCCATTGGAAGCTGGCTCTGCCCCGCCATCGGGGCTGACGCTCACCTCCGGCCGGGTGAGCAGCATTTCTCGCGCGATGACCCACTTTCCGCCGTTCGCGAGCTCAATCGAGCGCTCCGATTTCCGCCATTCGTTCAGGATGGAGCGTCAATTCCTTCTCCCCGGAAAGGCGGGCTCCTGTTTTCGAGATTTATCACCCTTACCTTGCGACCAACCTCAGGAACCGGGCCGCGTTGTCGTGCAGGATATCACGCTTCTGCGCTTGGGTGAGGAACGGTGCCTGCGTGATGCCCGCAATCGACGCAGGGATCGAGCCGGGCCAGACCATCTGGTCGGAACCATACATGATCCGCTTGCCATAGCCCGCATCCAACAGACGCTTCAGGTAGCGCCAGAACTCGGCCCGTGGCTGCGTGAAGTCGATCACGGCGGTATCGACATAAACCTGCGGATACGCGTACATCAGCGCAATCATGTGATCGATCATCGGCCAGCCGGCATGCATCACGTAGATGCGAAGCTTCGGATGCCTGGCAAGTACCGGCTCGAGCAGCAAGGGATCGCTCAGGCTCATGCGATAGCGAGGCGCCCCCAGATAGGCGGCGCCCGGCGGCCCCGGGCCCATGTGGATGCCGACCGGAAGATCGAGTTCCTCGGCGACCGCCCAATAGGGTTCGAGCCGGGGATCGTCGGGCGCGACGCCTTCGTATTGTGTGGTGATCTCGCCCAGCACGCGGATCGTGCCGGCCTTGGCGAGTTGTCGGATACGGTCGGGCGTTGGCGCATCGCTCATCCCGAACTCGAGCGACGGGATCACGCGCTCCCCGCCTTCCTTGGACCAGCGTTCTGCGAACGGACCGCCAACGACCGCCGTGATATTGAAGCGCCGCAGCATGGCGAGCGACTGCTCGCGCACCTCGTCGTCGGTCCGGCCCGACCAGATCGGACGGCGGCAATGCACGGCCTTGAACGTTTCAGCCGCATATCGCGCGTTGCTCGTTCGCGGATCGCGGACCGGCATGTCCTGGTAGGGCGCGCAGACGACTGTCGGTGGCGGCCCCTGCGCGTCGGCAGGATAGGCGTGCATATGCATGTCGATGATCGGCAATGCCTGGCCAGCGGCTGCCGATGGGACGGCCAGCGCCAGCAGCCAGGCGCTGAAGAGACGCCGACTGACAGCTGGTCCAGTGCTCATGCCGGCCTCTTGCAGGCGGCGAGGTCGGTCCACCCGAAGAGGCGCACCGCGTTGTTGAAGAAGATGTCCCGGCGCTGCTCGGGACTGAGATAGGGTGCGGTCCGGAAGCGCGCGATCGCCTGCGCCGTGCCTTCCGGCCAGACCATCTGGTCGGAGCCGAACAGGATGCGCTTGCCCAAGCCGTAGGTCATGAGCTGCTCGAGGTAATGGTCCATCATCGGTCGCTGCTCTGCCCAGTCGATCGCCCCGAGATCGACGTGGACTTGCGGATAGGCGGAGAGCAGCGCCACCGTATCGTCCAGGAAGGGCCAGCCCGCGTGCATGATGATGAGCTTCATCTTCGGGTGGCGGACCAGCACCTCCTCGAAGCTCGACGGATTGCCGATCCGCTCGCGATGACGCGGCTGGCCGCGATAGACGATGCCGGCCGGCCCCGATCCCGAGTGGACCGCGATCGGCACGCCCAGCTCTTCGGCGAGCGCCCAGAGCGGCTCCAGGCGCGGGTCGTCGTGGCGGACGCCGACATATTGATACTCGACCTCGCCGATCATGGCGAGCTTGCCGGCGGCGTGGCGTGCCCTGATCTCGGCGAGCATGGCGGCATCGGGCACGTCGTTGATCTCGAAGCCGCCGCGCAGCCGTGCGGGATCGTGGGCGATCAGGCGGTCGTCCAGCGCACGGGCCTCACCCCCGACGATGGCGCGGACAACCCCTGCCTCGCGCAGCGCCAGGGCGGTGGCCTTGGCGTGATCGGCGCCGGTGAACACGGTCATGGGGCGACCGTTGCCCGGGTTCGGCACGCGGGCATCGAAACGGCCGTCGCGATCATAGCTGTGGATATGGATATCGATCACCGGCTCGGCGGCCGACGTGCAGACGGACGAGGCCGCAGCCGCCAGCCCGATCAGGAACAATCCCACTCGTCGTCTCCCCTGCCCTTGACCCTGGCGCTCGAGCGATGTCGGCTGCATGATCCGATCCGATGATCGTAGCCTCGGACTTGCCGGGCGTACTTCGGATTCGTGCTTTTGTTCATCGGGGGATGATCGATGGCTCCTTCCTGCAGTTTGCCCCCAACATCATTGCGCAAATTGCCGCCCGAAGCGGCCGACATGCTCCTTGGGCGGGGAGAATGGTCGTGGTGTGCGATGGAGCATTCGCGGATCGGCGCGATTGAGCTGCGCGAGACCGGAGCGCCGTTCCACCACGTGGCGCTGCCGCTCGAGCGCCGGCCGCTGCGATTCACCTTCGCCATGGCCGGTCGGCGGCAGCATGGGCGTAGCGCACCTGACACGTTAGCGATGATCGAGGCGGGCACCGAGGGCACGTCGCACTGGGACGACGTTCTCGAATCCGCCTGCCTCTACTTCACCGATGGCGCGCTCGCGCAGGCGTTAGGCGTCGAGAAGCCTGGCGTCGATCACTCGATCCGCACCCGTCTCGATCACCACTCGCCTGCTTTGAGCCGTCTTGTCCACGCCCTTCACGCCGACGCGGCGGCCGGTCAGCCGCACGGATCGCTGGTCGGCGACGCCGTCTTCATGGCGCTGGCCGCGCTACTCGTGCCGTCAACGCAGGTTAGGGTCAGCGCAAGGCGCGACGAGCCTTGGCGCGTGCGCAACGCGCTGGCGTTCATCCACGCGCATCTGACCGATCAACTCACCGTCGCCCAGATCGCCGACGCAGCGGCGACGAGCCCGTTCTACCTCAACCACGCCTTTCGCCACGCGATCGGTTGTTCGATCTGGCAGTATGTCCTGCGCGCGAGGGCGCGCTATGCGGCAACTTTGATGCGTGGCGATGAGGCATCGATGCTCGCGATCTCACTCGCTTCAGGCTTCACCACCTATTCGGGGTTCATCCAGGCGTTCAAGGGCGAGTTCGGAGATACCCCAGCAAGGGTCAGGGCCAAAGCGTCGCGGTAACCGTGACGACCCACAAGCAGCCATTCAGGATACAGACTTGGCTCCTCAACTCCGGCCACTTGTTCAGGTTGGCAGTAACGGGAGGTGGTGGGCGCGAAGCCTTCCCCCACCTGGCCGGCATTCCGCCAGGAACGATGAAGCAGTAGGTTGTGGGGTACGACGCGGTCGGCGGTGGAGCTGGACAGCCTCTTGCTCCGTCTCGGAGTGACGCCTAGTGTGTCATACGTATAATACACTCGAGGTTAGGTGATGAGCGTAGCGGTTCGAGCGGCATCCATCGTGGCGTTGTTCTCCACTCCCGTAGCTGCTCAGCAGACTGCCCCCACGCCATCGAAGATCGCCGCAGTTGAGCGAGGGCTGACGCCGGCCGTCGTGCTGGCGGGTGTGCCGGCCCCGCCCCGCACGATCAAAGCGGAGATGCGCCGACTGAACGTACCGGGGGTCAGCGTCGCCGTCCTGCACGGCGGTATGATCGAATGGTCAAAAGGGTACGGGGTCACGCGCGCGGGTGGAGCACCCATCACGCCATCTACGATTTTCCAAGCCGGCTCGATCAGCAAGCCCGTCACGGCGCTGGCCGCGTTGCGGCTCGTCCAGCGCCACCGCCTGATGCTGGACGGCGACGTGAATGCGCAGCTCAGGGGATGGAAGCTGGCAACGCCACCCGGCGATCACGTCACGTTGCGCGAGTTGCTGTCGCACACGGCGGGAACCACGGTGCACGGCTTCCCCGGCTACGCGGCCGGAGTTGCCGTGCCGAGCGTGGACGACGTGCTTGCTGGGCGCGCGCCCGCGAACACTAAGCCGGTCGTTGTGGATACCAGGCCGGGGACGATCTGGCGCTACTCCGGCGGTGGCTACACCGTCATCCAGAAGCTGATCGGCGATGTAACGGGCAGGCCGTTCGCGGACGTCCTCCGGGACGAGGTGCTTCGGCCCGCCGGCATGACGCGCAGCAGCTTCACTCAGCCGCTCGACGCCGCCTCGCTGGCGACGGCCGCATGGCCGCACGACGGATTGGGGAACCCCGTGCCCGGCGGACCACACACCTATCCGGAACTAGCCGCCGCTGGACTGTGGAGTACACCGGGCGATCTGCTGCGCTACGCGGTCGCCGTGCGGGACAGTGCGCTCGGTGAGAAGGGTGCCGTTCTCGAACAGCAACTGGCGACGGCGATGCTGACACCCGGCAAGGGGGGATGGGGCCTCGGCTTCGAGGTTCACCCGACACCCGCCGATCGCGCCTTCGCGCACGGCGGCAGCAACGAGGGATACGAGAACTTCCTGATTGCGTATACCGGCTCCGGCGACGGGGTGGCCGTCATGACGAACGGTGCCCAGGGTGCCGAGCTGGGCATGGAGATCACCCGCAGCGTGGCCGCTGCCTACGGCTGGCCGAGCTACCACAGCATCGTGCGCGCGAGCGTGCCGACCCCCGCAGACGTCCGCGCTCGCCTGATCGGGACCTACGCCGTCCCCGGTCTCGGCTCCTTCTCGATCGCGGCGAACGGCTCGGCTCTGTCCATCTCGCTGAAGGAGGACGTCAGCGAACCGCTCTACGCGTCGGGGCTGGACAGCTATTTCGTTCTTTCGACCGATCTGGTGCTCCGTGTGGACAGCCGTGGGCCCGAGGTCACGGGGCGGCTCATCATGGGCTCGTTCGACTGGCCGTTCGCCAGGGAGGCCGACGCCAAGCGTTAGGTCGTGACCTTCCCAATCGGACGCTCATAACAGGCAATGCGGTCAGACGACCCATTTTTGGCCGTTCAGTGCACTCGCGTCACTTCCTGAGACCGGTGGTCCGTTCATATGCCTTCGGCGCAGCCCCTGATACTGCCGGAGGCAGGTGCAGAGCGCGTATGAGTTGACCTGCATACCGAAGCCAAGCAGAATACCTCTGACATGAGCGATCACCTCGCCATCTTCGCCGTCGCGGCCTGCATCGCAGAGCAGTGGATGAACCGTGTCCATCTTAACCATCTGCCTCGCTGCCCGGCTGCGCCTTAACCGCTCCGTTCCCCCGGATCGATCAAGCCGCAGCCCCTTCGAGCCCCTCGGAGGGGCTTTTTGCTGACACGGACAGCCCCATGCTCCTGACCCTCACCATTACGCACCAGCCCGCGACTGATCTCGGCTTCCTGCTGATGAAGCACCCGAACAACGTCCACACGGTCGAGCTCGCCTTTGGCAGCGCGACCTTGTTCTACCCGAAAGCCGACGAGGCGCGCTGCACTGCGGCGCTCACCGTCGAGGTCGATCCTGTCGAACTGGTCCGCGGCAAAGGCGGCGCGCCCGGCATCCAAGACCAGTATGTCAACGACCGGCCCTACGCTGCGTCGTCGCTGCTGGCGGTAGCGATCGGGCGGTCGCTGGGCACCGCGATGAGCGGCCGGTCGAAGCACCGGCAGGAGCTGGCGGACCAGGCGCTCCCGTTCGAGGTGACTGTCACGCCGCTGCCCGTGCGCGGCAGTCCCGATCTCGTCGCCAGGCTGTTCGAGCCGCTAGGCTACGTCGTCACGGCCGAGCCGATCGCACTTGACCCGACACACCCGGAATGGGGAGCCAGCCCCTATGTGGGCCTAACGCTGGCCGGCGAAGTCCGCCTCGCCGACCTGCTCGCGCACCTCACCGTGCTCATCCCGGTACTCGACAACGCCAAGCACTACTACATCGGGGAGGACGAGGTGCAGAAGCTGCTCCGCCGCGGCGAGGGCTGGCTGGAGCGGCATCCCGAGCGCGAGCTGATCGTGCGACGCTACTTGCGGTTCGGCTCCCTCGTCCATACGGCTCGCGTCGGGCTGGACGAGCGTGTCGAGCCTGAACCTGTCGAGGAGGTCGCGACCCGCGACGCCGCCGAGGAGGCGGTGGAGAAGCCGATCCGGCTCAATGATCAGCGCATGGCCAAGGTGGTCGAGGCGCTGCAGGCGCTGGGCGCCGCATCGGTGCTGGACCTCGGCTGCGGCGAGGGGCGGCTGGTTCGCGAGCTGCTCCGCCATGGCCAGTTCCGCCGGGTCGTCGGCGTCGAGGTCGCCCCGCGCGTGCTGGCGGGCGCGGCCGATAGCCTGCGGCTGGAGCAGATGCCGGACATGAAGCGCCAGCGGGTCGAGCTGCTCCAGGGCTCGCTCGTCTACCGCGACGACCGGCTCACGGGCTTCGACGCCGCCGCGGTTGTAGAGGTGATCGAGCACATGGACCCAGACCGGCTGCCCGCCTTCGAGGCGGCGGTGTTCGGCCACGCGCGTCCCGGCGCGGTGATCGTCACCACGCCCAACCGCGACTACAACACGCTGTTCGAGACGTTGCCGGCCGGTACGGTGCGCCACCCCGACCACCGGTTCGAGTGGAGCCGCGCCGAGTTCCGGCACTGGGCCGAGAGCGTGGCGGACGCGCACGGCTACGAGCTGCGGATCGAGGGGATCGGGGCCGAGGACGCCGAGCACGGCGCGCCCACGCAGATGGGGGTGTTCACGCGATGAGGATCGAGCTCCCCGAGTTCGCGCTAGTGCTGCTGGTCGGCGCGTCGGGCACCGGCAAATCAAGCTTCGCCGAGCGCCACTTCCTGCCCACGGAGGTGGTGTCCTCCGATCGCATTCGCGGCTGGGTGGCGGACGACGAGACCGACCAGGCGGCGACCGGCGACGCCTTCGACGTGCTGCACTACCTGGTCGAGAAGCGGCTCAAGGGCCGGCGCCTGACCGTGGTCGACGCGACCAACGTCCAGCCGGAGTCGCGCAAAGGCCTGATCGCGCTCGCCCGCAAGTGGCACGCGCTGGCGGTCGCGATCGTGTTCGACCTGCCCGAGGCGCTGGCGGTCGAACGCAACGCCGCGCGGCCCGACCGCCAGTTCGGTGCCGGGCCGGTGCGCCGGCAGATGCAGACGCTCAAGCGGTCGCTACGCGGGCTGGAGCGCGAGGGCCTGCGCTACGTCCACCGGCTGCGCTCGGTCGAGGACGTCGACGCCGTCGCGATCGAGCGGACCAAGCTGTGGGTGGACAAGCGCGGGGAGACCGGGCCGTTCGACGTCATCGGCGACGTCCATGGCTGCGCCGACGAACTGGAGGAGCTGCTCGGCCGGCTCGGCTACGGCGTGGCCTGGAGCGGCAAGGACGTGACCGTCACGCCGCCGCCCGGCCGCCGCGCGGTGTTCCTGGGCGACTTCGTGGACCGCGGCCCACGCTCGCCCGACGTGCTCCGCATCGCGCGCGGCATGGTGGAAGCAGGCACCGCGCTGGCGGTGGTCGGTAACCACGACGACAAGCTCAAGCGGCACCTATCGGGCAAGCAGGTCAAGGTTGCGCACGGCCTAGCCGAGACGATCGAGCAGTTCGCCGCCGAGCCGCCCGAGTTCGCGGGCGAGATGCGGGCCTGGCTCGACACGCTGGTCAGCCACTACGTGCTCGACGGCGGTGGGCTGGTGGTGGCGCACGCCGGGCTCAAAGAGGAGATGCAGGGCCGCGCTTCGGGCGCGGTGCGCGCGTTCGCCATGTACGGCGAGACCACGGGCGAGGTGGACGAGTTCGGCCTGCCGGTCCGCTACGACTGGGCGGCGGACTACAAGGGGCGCGCCAAGGTGGTCTACGGCCACACTCCCGTGGTGGACGCCAACTGGCTCAATGGCACACTGTGCATCGACACCGGCTGCGTGTTCGGGGGCAAGCTGACCGCGCTGCGCTACCCTGAGCTCGAGTTGGTCGAGGTGCCGGCGCGTGAGACCTACTACGAGCCGGTCCGGCCGCTCGGGCCGCCGCCATCGACCGCGGATGCGCACCCGACGCAGCTCAACATCGCCGACGTGCTTGGGCGTCAGGCGATCGAGACGCGCGACCTGGGCGTCGTGGTCGTGCGCGAGGAGAACGCGGCCGCGGCGCTGGAGGTAATCAGCCGCCACGCGGTCGATCCGCGCTGGCTGATCCACCTGCCGCCGACCATGTCGCCCGCTGAGACGAGCGCGGCCGAGGGCTGGCTGGAGCGGCCGGAGGAGGCGTTCGCCTACTACTCGACCAAGGGCGTCACCTCGGTGGTGGTCGAGGAGAAGCATATGGGCTCGCGCGCGCTGGTCGTGCTGGCGCGCACGGCCGAGGCGGCCGCGCGGCGGTTCGGCGTGGCGGACGGCAGCCGCGGCGTGGTGACGACGCGCACCGGGAGGCGCTTCTTCACCGACCCCGAGTTGGAGGCGGCGGTGCTCCACCGGCTCGACGCCGGCATGGCGGGGAGCGGGCTCTGGGACGAGCTCCGAAGCGACTGGGTGCTGTGGGATGCGGAGATCCTGCCCTGGAACCTGAAGGCGGGATCGCTGGTCAGCCATCAGTACGCGCCGGTAGGCGCGGCGGCGATGGCGGCAACCGGCGCGCTCGCCGCGGTGCTGGCCCAGGCACAGGCGCGTGGCATCGCGGTCGATGACCTCGCGGTAGCCACGAAGGCCCGCGCGGAGGACGCGCTGCGCTATCGTGCTGCCTACAACCGGTATGTCGGCCCGGCCGCCGGGATCGACGATGTGCGGGTTGCGCCGTTCCACCTGCTTGCCAGCGAGGGCGCGGTGCATACGGACAAGAGCCACCTCTGGCACATGGCGCAGGCACACCTGCTCGCCGCTGCCGATCCAGCGCTGGTGCTCGCCACCGCCTACCGCCAGGTCGAGCTGGACGACGCCGCCCAAGTCAACGATGCGATCGCCTGGTGGGAGGCGCTGACGGGCGCCGGTGGCGAGGGCATGGTGGTAAAGCCGCTCGCTTATCTGGCGCGTGGACGTCGCGGCCTGCTCCAGCCCGCGATCAAGTGCCGAGGGCGCGAGTATCTGCGCATCATCTACGGCCCGGACTACGACCGGCCGGAGAACTTGGAGCGGCTGAAGAAGCGCGGGCTCGGCACGAAGCGCCAGATGGCGATCCGGGAGACCGCGCTTGGGCTGGAGGCGCTGAACCGGTTCGTTGAGCATGCGCCGCTCACCCGCGTCCACCAGTGCGTGTTCGGCGTGCTGGCAATGGAGAGCGAGCCGGTGGACCCGAGGCTCTGAACCGGTGGCGGGCGTTTAGCAGCAGCTGGGCCGCGGAAGCCCCGAAGCTCGTCGGCCCCGAACGGATCGGCGCTTCCCGAGGCGAGCATCCGTTCTTCGGCGTGACCTTGCCCGCGCCCGATCCCGAGCTAGGCTGAGGCCATGTCGCCCGACGTCGCCATCTCCGCGCTCCACGCCACGCTGGCGCGACGCGACACGCCGGAGATGGTGGCGGAGCTGATCGGCCGCGCGCTGCCGCCGGAGCTCGCGCGGCGGCTGCAAGGCCCGATCCACGACCGCATCGCGGCGTCCGTGCGGCGGATGTTCGGCTGGTCGTCCATGCGCACGGTGTTCCGGGCGCCTGTGACGCCTGCCGACCGCTTCGCGAAAGCCCGCGAGCTGGCGCTGCTGTTCCTCCAGGCGAGGCTGCCGGACGGCGACGATCCGGACGAGCTGGAGCGGCTCTTAGCGGAATTCAACGCGCTGATCGGCAAGCGGCCGGGTGCGGGTAGCTTCAAGGAGGACCGGCTCGATCGGCAACAGCGCGCCGGCCACGGGCTACAGCTGTCGCGCCGCCGCTACGACAAGCTGTTCCGGCTGGCCGGCCGGCTGGAGCGGAAGCTCGCCAGGCTCCGGGTGGAGGAAGCCAAGCACCGGCTGCTGCTGGTCGCCAAGGCCGGGCTAGCCCCCGAGCTGGTGGTGGAGCAGTTCGCCGGCAGCGTACCAGCGGCGGCGTTCGTCGCCTACTACGCCGCGCGTACCAAGCTGCGCAGCGAGTTCACCATCCAGGGCCAGCAGCGGCCGTTCGACGACATGGCCGCCGCCCTGCTGCGCCTGTGCGAGGAGGACCCCGGCACCGGCTGGTACGCCGTCGCGCACGTGTTCCCGCGCGCCGACGTGCTGGCGCGGCTCGGCGAGCGGCAGAAGGGCGAGCTGCTCGGCCGCTGGTTCGCGATCCTGAGCGAGCTGGCCGAGCGGCTGGAGGGTGCCTGGCGGACGACGGACATCGACCTCGACACCATGATCGTGCGCCGGGGCAACGACTCGTCCACCTGGAACCTGTTCGCGGGCGCGTGGAACCGGGCGCGCGACCACTGGATCGCGCTGGTGGAAGCGCTCGGCCTGGAGGCGCTGTTCGACCGGATGCTGCCGGGCAAGGTCATGCGGCTGATGGCGGCCGATGTCGCCGCTTGGCACCGGTCGGCCGGCAGCGGGATCCACCCCGATACCCTGGTCTGGCGCGAGCTGCCCAAGCCTTGGGACGTGCTCCGCTTGGGGGCGCTGTGCGACCGTGCGGCGGTGGAGGCGGCGTGCGCCCGCGCCGGCCTCGACCCAGTGAAGAGCGGCTGGTCCGCCGCGCGGCCGCGGACCGCCGTGGCGGCGTTCCGGGCGACGCCGGAACTGGTGCACGGCGTCGACGTCGGCAACCCCTACATGGCGGCGTTCCTGCGCCGCCTGGGCGCGTTCAGCGGCAGGCCGCTCCGCGCGGACGTGCTGCGCGACGTACAGGAGGGTTGACCGGAGCCAGCTGGTCGGGCGACACGGTTGCGCCGCCCGGTAGCTCAGCGGCAGAGCAGTCGGCTCTCGGACCGACGGGACGCTGGTTCGAGCCCAGCTCGGGCGGTACTCGACACCTTGCGCGACCCTGTCCGGCTGAGCAGAAGGCAGCTGCCGCCCGGTAGCTCAGCGGCAGAGCGGCCGGCTCTGCACCCGGCTGGACGCTGGTTCGAACCCAGCCCGGGCGGCACAAGCATGACGGACGAAGGTCCGCGGAGACCCAATATCAGACATTCAGCCCTTTCTAGCCGCACCCCAGCTTCGGCCGTCCGTTCATCTGAACGAGAGGCCGCTTCCGGTCGGGTCGTTTGGCAGCAGGTAGTACGACCTTGGGTGGATGTCGGACCGTCCGCTTTTGGGAAGTCGGATGGCGGGACGATTAGCTTTCGCGAGCATCGTGCTGTCTTGAGGGCGCCAGTTCCCTTGCTGTCGCGGAACGGCAATGGCATAACCGACTCGTCGCGAAAAACGGGCGCTCGGATCGATCTCGATCTGAACTGTCCGCATATACATCGCCTGCGGTCACGCATCGCGATCAGCGTCTTCCGGTAGCGATCGCCGACATCGAATGATGCCGCAGCGACGAGGGAGCGCACGTATGAAGACATTGACTATTGGCATCATCGGCGCCGGCCTGGGCGGGTTGACGCTCGCAAGCGTTCTTCATCGCTATGGTATCGACGCCGCCATATACGAGGGTGAGGCGTCAGCGATCGCGCGTTGGCAGGGTGGCCTGCTCGACATGCACGAGGAGAGCGGGCAGCTGGCGCTCAAGGCGGCGGGTCTGTACGACGCCTTTCTGACGCTCGTCCGCCCCGGCGAGGACGCCAAGCGTGTCGTCGACAGCGTAGGCAACGTGCTGTTAGATGCTCCGGGCAGCGCGGCACCCACCCATCCGGAGGTTGAGCGCGGCGATCTGCGCAAGCTGCTGATGACATCGGTGCCAGCCAACACCATCCGCTGGGGCCACAAGGTCACTTCCCTTCCCGCGGCTAATGGCGGCGGACATCAGATCGCTTTCGCCGACGGATCGACGGCCACGGTCGATCTGCTAGTCGGCGCGGACGGTGCGTGGTCCAGGGTGCGCCCGCTCGTCTCCGATGCGCAGCCCCTCTACTCGGGTACCTGCTTTATCGAAATCGCATTCGGCGCAGGCGATCCGGCGGACGCAGCCAGCATCGGCGTGATCGGCGACGGGACGATGATGGCGGTGGAGCCCGGCAAGGGCATCATCGCGCATCGCCATGGCGACGGCACCGTGACTGGCTATGTCGCGCTCAACCGGCCGGAGGAATGGGTGCGCTCGGTCGACTTCGACGACCGGGCGGCCGGGCTGGCGTTCGTCGCCGATCAGTTCGCCGGCTGGGCGCCGCACCTGCTCCACCTCATCACAGCCAGCAGCGCCAAGCCGACGATCCGCCCGATCTACGCGCTCGCCCCCGATATCGAGTGGCCGCGGGTGCCCGGCGTCACGCTGGTCGGTGACGCCGCGCATCTCATGTCGCCGTTCGCCGGCGAGGGTGCCAACTTGGCCATGCTCGACGGCGCCGAACTGGCACAAGCTATCATCGAACACGGCGATGACAGTGAGGCCGCCCTTGCCGCCTACGAAGCAGCGATGTTCCTGCGCAGCCACGAGATCGCGCGTCAGTCCGCCGGCAACCTTGCCTTGTTCTTCGGACCCGAGGCGCCGCAGAGCGTCGTCGGCCTGTTCGCCAGGCGCGTCGCAGGTCGCGGCTAGGTCGCCGCGCGTGTCCATCGTCCCGGCGCGGCGAGATCGGCCGCGCCGCGCCTCCAGTCCGCGCTTCATCGCCGGCCATTCGTCGTCGATGATGCTGAAGCGGACGGAATCGCGCTTGCGACCGTCCGGCATGATCCGCTCGTGACGCACGTTGTCGCCAGCGGTCAATTCCGGGAATATTCCGCCTTGGAGTTCATTCAGCCCAAACGGTCACGTCCGACCCCCCGGTGCTGCCGAACCCCTCCGTCGCAAGCACCTGATAGTTCATGGTACCCAGTTTCATGCCGAGCGATCGCCATGCCGCGACGTGGTTGCGAAACGTGATGGTCGCGCGCTCGCCCGTTGCTCGTCGAGATTGGCGAACGCTCCAATACTGGTCGAACGTGGCGGTGCCTCGGATCGAGGGCTGCTGGACCCGCTGCGTGCGGAAGACATCATAGACGCCGCCGTCCGACACGACCTGGCCGAGCACTCGTGCTTGACCACCAGGCGGGGTGAAGGCGCTACCCCAGTTGTCGACGACATAGTATTCGATCAGTGGATCGGTCGACCAGCCGTACAGCGCAAGGTAGCCGTTGGTGCCCGCGTCGAACCGCAGCGCGCGATAGCCGATCGTCCTGGCCGTCGAACCCAGGCGCCAGCCCTTTCCTGCAACGAGGTTCTCCCCTGCGCGCAGCTGATACCGGCTGGTGTAGCGACCACGCCGGCCCAGCGTGATGCAGGCATCTCCACCGCTTTTCCAGACCGTGTAGAAGAACCCGCCCTGGGAACCGGTTCGGTTGTCGCATACTGGCTTGGCTGACGCCGAAGCGCTCGCGCCAAGGATAAGGACGAACGCAATGCATGTGACGCGCGAGCGGATGGTCATGCTGGGGTGTATGCGACCGACCGAGCCACTTGTCGCCGTTGATGTCGGCTATCGGGCGTGAGCCGTCTGGCCGCTCATGGCTGTCCAGACCCATTTTCGGCCGTTCAGCCTGCCCCGCCTATCTCCCAACATCGGTCATCCATTAAGCTTGAGCAGAGATGCGATTTTCGCGCGGCTTCGAGCCGGTCGATCAAGCCTCGCGCATGATCGTACGGTCCGGATACAGAAGCGCATCTTGCCGAAGAACGATCCAGCGGCCAATCTCGGCGCCGGACGGGTGGCCGCTTGAGCCGCCCCTCCGACGAGGGGTGGATGATGGTGGAGGCATTGGCGGATTACGGTGCAAGCGAACTCTACGAGGTCCTAGACCGGTGCAGCAGCGAAGAGCTGGGGCCGGTCGTCGACCGCCTTGCCAAGTTCCCCGTGACGCTGCTGACGTTGACGCGAGCCTACGAACTGCATCAGCCGGACCATGCGCAATACGCCGATCGGATTGGGGACGAAGTCTACAGTCTCGCCATAACAGCCATGGCGGTCAAGGATCGGAGGCGACCCACCTACGACGCCATGATTGAAGCGGTCTGCCGCAAAATCGGCATCCCGGTCGCCGCGGGCGACGTCACCCGGAGCGAAGGCGCTCTGCTCAACGTGCTTGCCCCGCGTCACCTCGCGTTCACCTCTCCCGAAGAAGCTCCAGTAATGATCGAGGCGATCTGCGCCGCCGGTGCGCAGGCCGTCGATGGAATGCTCACGGACGCCGCGTGGCCACCCTTTGCCGCATCCCTCCTGCATCTCTCTCTTCTCCGCAGGTTGCTACTCCCGAGACCTAACCTTCCGGTGGTCGCCGCCAGGCCAACACCCGGCGACGAAACCGGCTCCATCGTTGTCGTGGCCGATGACGGAGCCACCATGCTGTCGTTGGCGAGCGGGCCTGACAACGTTGGCGCTGTGTGGAAGCCGCTGGAGTCCGGCGATGGGCTGCTGACGGCGCTTACGCCAATCCTCAAAGCCATCGAGCCGTTCATAGCGGCGGACAAGCTGATCGCTAACGGCAGTTACGTTCGCGTTGGCATCGAAGGGGGCGCAGCGGCGCTGTCGCGCAGCAAGACCACCGGCATGATGGTGGGGACGGCAATCGGTCACAAGGGAATGGTGCCCTTCCTACCCGCCGCGGCGGGTGCGGTGGCTTGGCCGGCGGGCCTGCTGCTTCTGGCGACCGCCTACCTCGAACAGAGGCGCTTCGACGACATCGAGAAACATCTTACTGACATTAAGGCGGCGCTGGAGGACGTCGCAAGATTCCAACGCGAGGAGCGACGAGCTGTCCTCACGGGCTCGATCAGATACTTCCGCCAGGTCGCGCGCGCTGTCCTGTCGGGCGAGCTCGATCAGGAGGTCGTTCAGGAGGTTGAGGACCATGAAGCGGACCTTGTGCGCGTGCAGGATCACATCTCCGGCGAGATCGACGCGCAGATCGCCAACATTCGAGGTCTGCGGAATGAGGGGTGGTCCTCCACCAAGTTTACCAAGGCGCTCGCCGACACCACGACGCAGATCGCTCGCCTTATGGATGAGGCGGCCCTCTGTATCCGTGCCCGGGCCTGCGCTTACCAGTTGCTTTGTGCCTTTCCGGGGCGCGAGAGGCGCAAAAAGGCTCGTCGCGACGACATCGAAGAGACGTTGCAGCGGTTCTGCGGGAGCAAAGGAACTGGAGCGCAGGTGGACGCCCTACTGCGGGAGAAGCTGCAGGCGATCTCCTCCTTCGAAACGAAAGGCCTCATCCTCGGCAATGCTGGCGCCTTCCTCGACGCGCTGGTAGCGACGAGGTCGGACATCCTCACAGGTTTGCGGGACGCCGAACTAGATACTACACAGACCGCTTAGCCAATCTCGTTCTCCGTCCATTTCGCGAATGGTCAACCCGTGGCAATAGCCGCTGCCTGACGTCGGCGAATATCCTCATTGTCTTCTTCTAGCAAAGATCCGTATACCGTATTGCGACCCAAATACGGTCATTCGGAGGTGACATTCAGGCCTCCAGCTTCAGTCGTTTGTTCATGTTATGCGCCGAAGCAGGCTAAGAGGCTGCGGCTGAGGTTTTGCGCGAGCACTCGCTCAGTCACTGCCGACGCGGTGTCTGATTTTGGAGGGGCGGCTCGGTAGCTAGGAACGTCTTCTCGAAGCTACCCTCGCGTTTCTTCATTGCGGCGCGCACGTCCTTCCACCCGACGCTCCAGTGCAATCGCCGACGCCAGGGCCAACCTTTGATCTCGTCCGCCTCGGGTCTCTCCTCACCGACCAGCAGCCGATTGTCGGCTCCGGCGACCAAGAGCGCATGGGCGCTGAACGCGGCCACATCGTCCACGTCGTTCCGGTATGTTCGCGCCCAGTGCTGGACGTACCCGTAGCGCCGGTACTCCGCGTAAGCGGCAGCATGCACTTCGGCGAGCCAGCCCGTGGCAAGCGGCGCTTGATGCGCGGCCCACCACTCGTCGTTCTCCGCTGAAGGCACGAGGAAGCCGGCCAGCACGAGTCCGCGCGCGACCCGTCCCGACGTGTGGCCGGCCAGGTCGCGCTCGATCTGCTCTAGGAGCCACTCGCCCTGGCCGTTCCGCTGCAGGCCGTTCGCGAGCTCGAACAGCTTCTTGTCGTTGTTCGCCTCCGCGAGCGCAAGCTCCCGCGCGCCGTCCGCACCCGGACCGACAACCTCGGTGGCAAGATCGTAGAGCGCGCCCATCCGCATGTTGGTGGACATACTCGCCTTGAGAGCGCGCGCGACCACTCCCGCTTTGGCGCCCGGGACGAGATCCTCGACCGCGTGAAATGAGCGCATAAGCGGGAAGTCCTCGGGTATGAAGAGGAGGTCGTGCAAGCCGGACTCGTTCTCGAAAAACGGTCGCATCCACTTGATGAAGTCATCACCTCGCGCCGCGATGAGTTCGTCCCAGCCGCGGGGAACGGTCAGCAAGGACCTGGGATAAACCCGCGAGCGCGAAGTCCGCAGGTGCTCGAGTTCCAACCGGACGTGCTCCGCGAACGCGTCGAGGTAGACCTTCTGGGTCGGGTGGCGCGCCAGCAGACTGCCGAGCACGTCCGGATGCACGCGATCCAGCACGGAACCGTCGTTTGCCGAGGGCGCGATGGTGAGCACGACGGAGCCGTACGCCGCCTCGTCCCTGCTCATGCCGGCCCGGAGCCGCCAATCGCTGCGATAGAACGCTTCTGCGGAAACCTGGTCGTCGTGGTGGGCGACCAACTTCAGGACTGCGGCCCGCACGGCGGCGTCATCGTGCTCAAACAACTTCACCAGCGGCGCCCACCCGTCCGGCCTCGCCCCACGCGGCGCAGCCCCGACGTAACCAACCCAGGCCAGCAGGGACGCGACGGGTCTCTCGGGACCGAGAAGGTCGGCGATGGCGTCGAGATCCTGTTGTTCGGGACCGGCGAGCAGCCGTGCCGACCAGTCCGGCAGCCCTTCGTCGGGCATCGTCCGTGCGAGTAGCGCGATCTGCTGCGCTGCGGTCGCGCCAGCGAGTGCAGTAGCATGCAGCGCGAAAGGCGCCTTGATCCCCTCGGTGAGCACTCTTCCGGACAGGTTCCGCCACGGCGCGAGGTCCTCGTCCGTAAGCACAAGCAAGGAACGCGGGAGATTTTTGACTAATGATGGCACCTCCAACGCAGGCCATTCCTCCTGCCCCCGACCGCGCGCGCCCGACCATAGGCGGGAAAGCCACGACCGCTCGGGTGCAGGAGGGGGCACGAGCCGGATGGCAGCCGCGAAGCGGCGCCGCACGAGTCCGGCGAGATCGTCAGGTACCCAGCGGGCGAGCGCCGCCCGCGCGTATTCGAGACCGCTTGCTTCGATCCCGTACCCCGCCACGAGCTCGGCATCCGGAACGAGGGAAGCGAGCCTCTTGAGGTGATCGACCCAAGCACTGGGCAGTTCAAGCAACGGGTCCAAGGGGTCGGCGTCGAGCGTCGCGACGGCAGCCAGGGGCTGAGAACGGCTCCGGTCGTTCGCAAAATCCTGCCACTGGAGCCTCGCCGGGGCCCGGCCTGCGGGAGGACCGAACTCCGCGTCGACGAGCTGGCTCGCCGCCGGCGTGGCCAGCGCGTCCAACAGCAGACGGGCCGCCTCTCGGCCGATTTCGCCGCCTCCGTCCAGCAGCTGGCGCGCGCGCTCGAGCACCGCGCGCTCCGCTTCGGCCGCGTCCTCCTCGTTCCAGCGTAAGACCCACGCCATCGCGCCGAACTGCCGGAACTCACCGATGATCGCGCGCGTGATCGCCCATGCCGTGAAGACGTCGATCAGCGGCGCCCGCGGAAGCCAGGAGAGCAGCTCGACGCCGCGGTAGCTGCCCCATGCCTGGCGATCGGGCTCGACCAGCTTCAGCTCCAAGCCGAACCGCTCGGCGACTCGCTCGCGCTCCGCAGCCCGGGCGCGGGTCCGGCTCGCTTCGCGCCGTTCCGCGGCCTGCTCGTCCCCGTCGACCCTCCCGAGAACCTCGCCCTGGAGGCAGTCGAGCCAGTACCGCGAGAACCAGTCCAGAAGCCGGCTCCGAACCGCTCCAGCGACCTCGGTCCAGCGCCAGGCGTTGCCGAAGCCCTTCACCAGCACCTCGTCCGCGCGCGAGTGGCCGTGCTCGCCAAACCAGTCCACTTCCGCGACGTCGAGCGCGAGGTCGGGGGCGAGCCCCAGGAGACGCCAGTAGGCCTCGAAGTCAGCCGGGGAGAAGTTCTGCGCCCCGATCCACCGCTGCAGTAGGAGGAGCTTAATCGGGGGAGCAACCTCCTGGTCGACGAGGGCGAAAGTCGTCGCATTGCGGAGGATGGATACCGCGAGGTCGCTGTCCTGCAGTGGGTCCAGCAGTCCGGCGAACCTCTCGTCCGCCTCCTCGGGGCAGGAGGCCGCCTTCAGGTCGGCGACGAGCGTCAACCCGAGCGCCGCCGGAACCCGCTCGGCACGGAGCCTGAAGCGGTGGGGTGACGCATCGTACTCCAACCAGTCACCGTCGACGAGTTCGCTTAGGACCACCTGAAAGTCCTCGGACGGACCGCCTCCGTCGACGCCGAGCCGGCTGAGGAGTTCGCCTCGCGACAGTGGCGCACGTTCCAGATCGGCACTTGTCGAACGACCGAGCTCGGTCACGAAGCTCTTGAACTCGCCATGGCTCATGGCCCGCTGCGCGCCGGGATGACGATGCCGCCAATCCTCGTAGACTAGGCGCTCGGCCGTGACCTCGCCGCCGTCGCTGAGCGCGCCCCTCCTCTCGATGGCGATTGAGCTCAACCGCGGACGTCTTATCAGCTCAAGCAGGGCAGGCGTCACTTCAGCCCGAGAAAGCCCGTGCCGCAGGAGCAGGGCGTCGAGTTCCGCATCATCAAATTGAGGCACTTGGACAACATCGACCCCACCGTCCAGATCCGTCAAAGACTTGAGACGGTTCTCCCAATGATCGGGTCTGCAGGTCAGGATCACCGCGATCCTGCCCAGCCAGGCAGGCGTGTGGATGGACGTGACCAGATCCGACCAGCCCAGGAAGCGCCAGTTCTGGTTCAGACCGTCGACGGCGAGAAGGATGACGGGCCTGTCCGTTCGGATCGTGGACCATCGCGCGACCCGCCGCTCCCAGAAGGCGGCGTCCCGCACCCCCGTCGCCCGGTGCAGCGCACGGGCTATCAGGGCCTTTGCGTCGAAGGTGTCGACGTCCTTCGCCGGAAGCACGACGGTGAGGGGGAAGTCGGGATCGGCATCGACCTTCCCGAGCCACCACGCGAACAGCGCCCACGTCTTCCCCATCCCCTCCTTACCAAGCAGCGCCAACGGCCTTACGGGTGCGGCACACCAGGCATCGAGGGCTCCCTCGATCGCTGGCCGCGCTACGCGCTTCACGCCGTCCTTCTCCAGCACCGCCGCGCTGTCGAAAGCCATGCGCGCCGAGGCCGCGTCGCCCAGGCGCTCGCGAACCCAGGCCCGCAGCTTGGACCGCGTTGCCGCAAGTCCGATGACGGGATCGCGCAACCTTTCGCGCAGGCGCTCCAGTTCGGCGAGGTAGAAGCCGTCCTCACGGACGCGCGCGAGGTCCGCGGTCACCGTTGGGTCGGCAGGGAGGTGGTGTGCCGTGGAGGTGGGCGCGGCGGCGCACAGGATGGCGAGGGGCGGCGGCACGGCGCTTCCTTCCGGCCAGTCGAGCACCAGCGCGTCCAGACCCAGGTCGGCCCCGATCTCGCGCAGGGCGCGCTCGTCACCGCCGTCAATGGGCCGTGTGGTCGCAAGCACCCAAAGGTCCAGTGCCGGGAAGGACGCCGCCGCGTCCCGGAGCTTGGACTTGAGCGCGTCGAGGGGAAGGCGCGTCGTCGCGCCGTACCGCTTGCCCTCGATGCCGATTGCGAGCTCGTTCGCGACCGGCTCGCCAACCGCGTCCACCCCGCCCTGCGGTCCGGATTTCATGAGGCGGAAGGTGCTTCCGCTCACCTCCGTGAGCACGTCCCTGACCAGCCCCTCAAACCCCGCCGGCCCCGCGGCGGGCAGCTTCATTAAGGCGTTGTGCAGGCTGTCGTATGCCAATGAAGCGATCTCCTAGACCACGCCGTTGAGGTGTCGGTCACGTCGCCAATCGCACGTAGCGGCGCCGACCTAAAACAGTTTCCAGCGTGTTCTCGTCCTTGGCACAGTTGGTTCCAGCGCACAGGCTGGAGAAGATGGGTGTGGGCGAACCGTCTGTGCGCTATCGAACGACACTCGCCGGTCACAGGTACCCTTCTTTTCGTGCAACGGCATCGGCATTGCCCTGGCTTTCCGTGCATGCTTTTGATCTTGCTATGCCGGACCCTGTTCCCGCCCCGACTTACGACCAGGCCGCCCTTGCCGGCGCAATCGCGGGGGGCACGTTCGGCCAATTTCTACGGGACGCGCATCTCGCGCTCGAGGAGCCTGGTTGGGATGTGTTCGTCGCCGCCGCCGCTGCAGCCCATGAAGCCGGCACGATCGACCTGCTGGCCGCCTTCACGGCAATGCCCGCGGGCCGGCTCGGCTACGCCCCGCAGCTTCTCCTCGAAAAGGTCATTCCCCAGCTCAGCATCGACTTGCCGCCGCTGGTCGCGCTCTACGGGACCCTGGTCGCGCGCACCGAAAATGACGGCAGCGCTTATCATCTCCTGATCGGCATCGAGGGCTGGGCGAGTCAGGAACCCGCGCGACCGAAGGCGATGATCGCAGCGGTGACCACCGGTACCGCGCCGTCGGCGATGCTGCGGGTCGCGCTCGTGACCGGGTTGCGCAGCGACCGCACGCATTTCTTGGGATCGGCGCTGGACATGGCCACCACGGGCGATCCGGCGATCAAGGACACCGCGATCCAGGTGCTCGGCGGGTTCGACGGGTTCACCGCCCTCGAGCTCAAGCGCGTCGTCGCGGTGCTCGAGGCGGCACTCGCCAGCGCAACCGGCGCCGCAAGCGCCGCCCCGTTGCGCAGCCTGCTGTCGATCGCCAAGCAGGCGTCAGCCAATGATGAGGTCGGGGTGCGGGCGCTGGCGACCATCGCCCCGCGCACCGACGCCACCGTCCGCGAGACGATCGCGAACGAGCTGATGTTTGCCACCGCCAAGGTATCGCTCAAACTCGCCTCAGCGGCGTTCGAGCTGCTCGCCGCGACGGAAGCTGACGAGATCGGAACGCTAAACCTTATCGACCATATCGTCGCGCAGCATCTGGGCGGCGCGCTCAGCGTCCCGGCTCACCGGTTGCTCGACGGGTTGCTTGAGCGCAGGGTCGCGACGATGAAGCGCTTCGACGAGACAGCCCACAAGCTGCTGATCGGCGATGCGACCGCACGTGCGGCGACCATCGCGCGCTGGCTGACCGCCGAGACACTAGCGATGTTTCTCGCGGTCCGCGACATCTGCTCGGGGTTCGGCGAAGACGCGCCCCGCTTCGATCTCGATCTCAGCATGGTCGACAAGCAGGCCGCCGAGCGCATCGCCCGGCGCTGCTCGGCGCTGCTCCTGGTGTTCCCCGAAACGATCGCCTCGATCCTGGCAAGCCTGCTGCTTACGGGTCCGCTGTCGGCGTTCCCGGTGATCGAGCGGCTGCTGTTCGATCCGCTGCTGATCAACTACTGGACCGGGCCGCGCACCTATCTCAAGGGCCGGGTCGCGGGCGCCCCGCCGCCGATGGCCGCGGCACTGACCCGCGTGTTCGCGCGCCACGATGCGTACAAGGCCGGGATCGAGGCAGCCAAGGACATTGCCGAGCTCGCGCCGTCGCAGCATCACCGTTTTCTGGTCGCGACCAAGAAGCGAGACGAGCAGCGTGCGATCGGCAAGGCGACGCAGAAGCAGTCCATTTTTGCCGAGCTCATGCCGATGTCGCTGATGCTCTACGGCGACGCGGCGATCTATGACGTGCATATTGAGCCCGGCAAGACTGTCCGCACCGAATCGCAGATGCAGAGCCAGGAGCTGTTCCACGAGCTGCCACGGGTTGATGTGATCGATCCGTTCGGCTCCTGGTATTTTCGCGAGCAGCTGCTGCGCGACGAGCGCGACGAATGATTCCGATCGTCCGCGAGTTCTTCCGAGGGTTGCGCGAGCGGGGCGAGCTCGATGTGATCATCCCCGAGCTCTTGACCGCGATGAGCTATGAGGTGCTGTCGCGACCGATGGTCGGTACCCGCCAGTACGGCGCCGACGTCGCGGCGATCGGTACCGACGACGATGGGATGCGCAAGCTGTTCCTGTTCGTCATCAAGAAGGGCGACCTCAATCGCGACGAGTGGGACATCTCGCCGCAGGCGGTTCGCCCATCGCTCAACGAAGTCCGCGACGCCTATCTGTCGGGCGTCGCGCCTGCGCACAAGAAATTGCCGGTGGTCGTGGTCATCACGATCGGCGGAGTCGTCGCCGAGAATATTCAGCGGCTGGTCAATGGCTATATGGAGGCCGAGACCAAGGGAAATCTCGAGTTCAGGCTATGGTCGGGCGACACACTGACCGGCAAGGTCGTCGATGGGGCATTGCGCGAGGAGGTGTTCCCGCCCGAGCTCAGGAGTTTCCTGCGCCGCGCGGCCGCCCTGGTCGAGGAGCCCGACGCCGCCTTCCAGCAGTTCGCGCAGCTCGTGCTCGCCGTCATCGCCGACGACAAGCAGGGCGCGGTGTCGCGCGTCCGCGTCCTCTATCTCGCGCTCTGGATCCTGACGGTGTGGGCACGCGAGGGCGGCAACCTCGAGAGCGCCTATCGCGCGAGCGAGCTGGTGACGTTGCGCGCTTAGGCGCTCCTCGCGCCAGCAATCGCCAAGGACCGCAGCCAGAAGCAGAGTGCGAGCCACAGCCTGTTCGAGGTCGTCCAGCTTCACCTGACGATCTGGGACGAACTCTATGGCAAGAAGGTCCTGCCACATGCCGCGAGCCGGCATGCGCTCAGCTATGCCGCGTGGTCGCAGGAATCGCTCGATATCAATCTGGCGCTGTTCAAGACGATCGGCCGGATCGCGCTCGGCGGGCTGTGGCTGGCCTGGCTCTCGGGCGCCGCCAGGGCCGCGCCCCTCCCCGTTGACCGCGCCGATCCGCGGGTCGAGGCGATCGCGATCGCGCTCGCCAACATGATCGCGGCCAACCCGACGCTCTACACCCCGGCGCTCGAAGACCAGAGCATCGACATCACCCTGGCCCTCATGCTCATGACGATGGTGCCGGCGACCCGCGAGCGCGCTTCGCATTGGGTGTCGCAGACCGCGCGGGCGATCATCATCAGCTATCGCAACAACACCCGCTTCCCGGTGGTCGAGATGGATTACGCGACGCTGATCCGGCTCCCGCCCGGCCCCGATGAGGATCTGCGCAAGGAGCTAACCGCGGCCAGCATCATCCAGCCGCTGCTCGGCGCGTTCGCGTACGCGTTCGGCAAGACAAAAGTGCTCGGCGAACTCGACGCGTTCCAGCGCGACGACCTCGCGCACGCCAATTACCAGACCTGGGTGCCGAACGCGCGCAGCGAGGAGCGGTTGTGGACCGGCCGACGCAACGGCTCGGCGCTCGGCAGCCTCGCGATCGGGGCCGACGGCGAACCGCTGATCACCGCGCTCCGCCGCGAGATCGACCAGAATACCGCTTATGGTGCGCTGTCGGCGATCAAGCTCGACCATTGGCCGGTGCTGCTACTCGCCTCCGCGTTCTATCGCGTCCCGCCCCCGCCGCAGCTTTGGCTGCCACTGCTTACGGCACTCGGCGCGATCAATCCCGATGATGCCGGCGAGTGGGAACAAGGTCCGCCGACATCGATGGGCGGGCGCCCGCTCGTCCGCCGCATCCTCCAGCGCTCGGTGTCGTTGCTGGCGGTGATCGCTGCAACCCCGCTGCTGTCGGCGACTGGAACCGAAGATAGCAGCGCCGACGACGACGGCATCTCAGCATCTATCGACCGCTGAAAGCTGGTGCCGTCAATACGTTGACGCTAGTCATGCCCGATGACGCCGATCACCATAGAGGACGCGCTAGCTACAGCCCTGGACGGCATTTTGAACAACAGGCTGGTGTTACTCGCCGGCGCCGGCCTCTCCATGGCCGCACCAAGTAATCTGCCCAGCGCCGCGAGGATCGCCGCCGACGCGAAGGCCGAATATGACGCGCGCTACGGCGGCATCAAGCCTCCCCTCCCGCCCGGAATCGAAGATCAGGCCGAGATGTTCTTCCAAGCGAAGGAGCTCGGCGTCTACCTTAAGGAGTTCGTCGATCAAGACGTCTTCGCTGCGCAGCCCAACGCTGGTCATGTCGCAGTCGCCGACCTCTTGCTCTCGCATGGCCTTCAGGCTGCGGTTACGACCAATGTCGACATTCTCGTCGAGACCGCCGGCCAAGGCCTTATGGGGCAGGTCTTCACTGGCATCGAGGGGACTGCGGTCGCGGCAGCTCCCGGCGGCACAGCCCCGATGCTCAAGATCCATGGGTGCTGGCTGCAGGAACGAGAGCACACGGTTTGGGCACCCGGACAGCTGACCGAACCGCCCGTCCAAGGGCGGATCGCGACCTCGGCCACATGGCTGCAGAACGCGCTGCTCGATAAGGACCTGCTCGTCGTCGGCTACTCTACCGACTGGGATTATCTGAACCAAGTCATCGCGCAGACCCTTGGCGCCGTCGCGCCAGCGTCTGTGCTCGTGGTCGATCCTTCACCCACGGCCGACTTCGCAGCGAAAGCGCCGGATTTGGCGGCGCTTGCGGACCGGGCCGGGAAGGGCTCGCACCATCTTCAGGCATCGGGTGCCGACTTTCTCGACGCCCTACGCCTCAAATTCTCCAAAGTCTTCATCCACCGCGCAATCGCAAGAGGCGTGGCCGAGTTCACCGCGATCGCTGGACATGCGCCTGCGGACACCAGCAGGGAGCCGCCCAACCTCGACAACGACAGCCTCTGGCGCCTTCGGCGCGACCTGCTCGGCTGCAAGCCGAACCGGCCCGCGCGCCAGTCAATGCCCCATAACGAGCCCGCTATCGGACTTACTCTTCTCCAGATACGGGAGGCGGGCGGCGATGCCGACGGGCCCTACTGGCGTGTCGGTGGGCGGTACGTGCGCGTCATCCGGGCCGCCGGGGCTTTCATACACGCCCTCGAGGGCGAATATAGATGGGACATGCCGCCCATCTCGGCGCCCGACGTGGTGGTCGCGGTCGGCGCGGAGGACGTCCACCTCCCAGCGGACCTCGTCAGGCGGCCCGACGGCTCGATCGCGAGAGGCGCGGGTCCCGGCTGGATGACGAGGGCGGGGTTTGAGGCATCGCTATGACAGACACGCTGCAGGACTGCGCCGATGTGCTCGCTGAGGCAGGATTCTCTACGCGCCGGACCGAGATACCCGCGGATGACGGCGGCCGGACCTTTGAGACACTCGCGTTCGAGGACGCAACAGTGCTCGGCTTCATCGTCGCCTATGACAACCCCGAACAGCTGATCGCTACCTGGCCGGCCGATCGCGACCGCATCGCCATGCGCCATCGTGAGGTGCTGCAGGCCGCGCGGCAGAAGGCTTGGAACGCCTACCTGGTCCTCGTGTCCCGGGGACCTGCCGACTTCGCGCAGTCGCTCATGCTCGGTCAGATCGAGGAGGATCTCGAGGCGATGCGCAAGATCACCAAGGCCGGCGTAGCGGTCAGCGGAGGCGCGCGAATGGCGCTCCTGCCGCTCCTTCCCTTTCGCGCCGCGCCTTCGCTGGACCCCATCGAGATGCCTGCCGAGATCCAGTCCCGGAGCACCGAGCTGGACGACCAAATCGTGGCGGCCTTTCTGTCGAAGGCGGATGAGGCAGTCGTAATGCAGCTCCTCGAGGATCAGGCATGAAGATCGAGCGCCTCGTCGTTAGCGGCTTTCGGGGCTTCCGCGACCGCGTCGACGTGCCCTTCGCCGAAGGCTTCACCGTGATCGATGGACGCAACGGCGTGGGCAAGAGCACGCTGTTCGATGCCATCGAGTTCGCCCTCACTGGTCGCCTCAGCAAGTATGGCGAGATGAAAGCCGGCGGCGAGAGCGTGGAGGACTACCTCTGGTGGAAGGGAGATGGGCCGGCACCCGTGGAGCGCTTCGTCGAACTAACGCTTCGCGATGGCGAGCAACAGATACAGGTCCGGCGAACCCCCATTGAGGAGCCGCCGCCGAAGGTGCTTATGCGCGTCGAGGCGGGCATGGTGAACGCAGGCATGGCGCCGCCATCACCGCTGTCCCAACTGTGCGCCTCGTCGATCATCCGGGACGAGAACATCGCCAGTCTCAGCCTCGATCTCAGCGAGACCCAGCGCTACGCAAAGCTGCGTCAAGCGATCGGCGCGATCGACGCCGACGAATGGGCAGATCGGGGCGGCAGGCTGCTGTCGATCGCCAAAAAGCGCGGCGAGCAGGCGCGTGCGGAGGTCGCCGCGGCCAACGCCGCCATCGCCGAGGCCAGCCGCAGGATCGACGATGCGCGCGCAGCGGTCGCGCCCGAGGCGGCAGTGAACGATGCCAGCGAGAAGCTCGCTCAGCTCCTGCAGTTCGGCCAGACCGCGCCGGACCAGCTGCTCTCGCCCGGTCGCGAATTTGTCGCGCTGAGAGAGGGGCACGCGAGAGATATCGCTGAGCTCCTCTCGGGATGGGAGCGGTTCGAGGAGGATACGGCAGAGTTGCGCCGCTCGGAGACCGAGATCGAAACTGCGACGACGGCGGTTACAAACGCGCAGGCCGAGCGGGCGCTGCTGCCCGCGCCGGACGAGGGTGGCATCGTCGGCCCGACAGCGGAACTGGTCGCTCGACTTCATGAGCTCAGGGCCCTCGGTTCTAGCATCGGCGTCGTCGAGCACAGCTGTCCGCTCTGCGCGGCCGACCACGATGCCGTGTCATTCGCCGCCGGACTGGACAGGATGGCCGAGACGATTGAGCGGCTAAACCATCAGGCGAGCGAGATCGCGGCCGAGGCTGCGCGCAGGCGTGCGGCCATCAACACGGCGGAGCGCCAGGTCGTGGAGGCCCAGCGGGCCCGCGCGGCACTGGTCGCTCGAGCTGACCAGCAACGTGCTGCTCTGGAGAAGCGGCGGCTCACGCTCGGATCGCTAGGCTTCGGCCCGGACGCGGAACGAACCGCCCTGCTAGACCTCCGCGATACTGTCGCCGGTGAGCTGGAGACGGCGCGACATGGGCTCCGCATACTCGGGACGCTGGCGCAGAATCGGCTGCTCGAGACTGGCACGGCGCAGCTCCGCGAGGCCCAGAACCGGCTGGCGAGGGCGCAGGACCGCGCTGGACGGGCTCGGCGCGCCGAGACGACCGCGAGCGCGCTCCACGACGCTGCCCGGCGCGCGGGATCGGAGACGCTCGACCTGCGGCTCGATCGCGTGCTGCCGCTGATGGCCGAACTCTACGGTCGGCTCAGGCCGCACCCGGTCTGGCAGGACATCGAGTATTCCATCCGGGGCGACTTGCGGCGGTTCCTCTCGCTTCAAGTCGGTGACGGCCTCAATCCGCAGTTCCTGTTCTCGAGCGGCCAGCGGCGCGCAACTGGCCTTGCATTCCTCCTGTCCATTAACCTGTCGCTCGCCTGGAGCCGCTGGCGGACGATCCTCCTCGACGACCCCGTGCAGCATGTCGACGACTTCCGTACCGTCAACCTCGCCGAGGTGCTCGCCCAGTTGGTGGCAAGCGGACGCCAGGTGATAGTCGCGGTCGAGGACGCGGCGCTGGCCGAGCTCCTCGCGCGACGCATGCCGGTCAATCGAGCAGGCGACGCCAGCAGGCTCACCTTTGGGCTAGGCACCGGCGGTCGATCCGTCATTGCCGACCGCAGCAGCCCAGTGCCAATGATCCCGAGGGTCCTCGCCGCGTGACGCGTGCGGGTTCTGTCTCAGGCCTGCGGCAGCTTTCGGGCGTATACGTGAGGCGGCCCATTGACTGGTTCTGGAGCGTAGCCGGCGCTTACAAAATCAACTGCTTATTCGTGACTATCGCGGTCCTCAGAGACGTAACGGACGGCGACGCCGTGGCTTGCTAGCGAGCGAACGAAGCGTTCCCACTCGCGCCGCTTAGCAATTCCGTGGATGCGCCATGCCGGGATGCTGTCAAGCGGCGCTACGAAGATCGTGACTGATCGCCCCAAGCGCTGCTCAAGTGACTGCTTTATCCTGCCGCTCGTTGAGCGAGTGATCAGCAAGCGCAGCTGCTTAACGGGGCGGTACACCTCCCCATGAAGCGACAGCGCGTTGTCGGCGTCCCGATAGCGGCGGTCGCCGGGCTCGGTGCTGGTCAAGTCGAAAGTGACGAGTAGCAGTCGGTAAGGACGGGGCTTCTTTTTAACCACGATCGCCATCTCGAACTCCCATCGCTAGCGTTTTGCCCAGCGTTAGCCTCGCGAGCGGCGGGTGCAGAGCGATGCATTGCTCCACCTCCCAACACAACCGACGAAAAAGCCCTTTAACCTACTGCAAAGACTTTCGCTCGTCTCTCGCGAAGCGAGGAACTGAGATGACAAGGTCCGTTTCCGGGAGGAGGGTTTGAGAAATCGAACGACTAAGATTAGGGAGCGGTCGCTGCTTCGCCGGTGAACGAACGTCCGCTTACCCTATCGAAGCGCCCGTAAGCGGACGGACCGTGTTCCACCCAAGGCTGTGTAGAAACGCTCTGATGTGATAGCCTCCGAACGCTGGTCGAGGCGCTGGGATGGGCCGTTTCATCGAGGGTAGCGATCGGCGGCAGAGGCTGTCGCTGCCGGACTGCGTGGACGACTATGTGGGGGGCGGACAGCCCGGTGCGGGTGGTGGACGCGTTCGTCGACGAGCTGGACCTGGCGGCACTTGGCTTCGGGCAAGCGGCGGCCATGGGGCGGCCGGGCTACCATCCGGCGACCATGCTCAAGCTCTACGTCTACGGCTACCTGAACCAGGTTCAGTCGAGCCGGCGGCTGGAGCGGGAGGCCGGCCGCAACGTCGAGCTCATGTGGCTGACGGGCAAGCTGGCACCCGACTTCAAGACGATCGCCGACTTCCGCCGCAACCACGGCGCCGCCATCCAGGCGGCGTGCCGGCGCTTCGTTCTGGTGTGCCGCGAGCTGGGCCTGATCGCGGGCGGCACGGTGGCGGTGGACGGCAGCCGCCTGCGTACGGTGAACGCGCGCGACCGCAACTTCACGCCTGTCACGATCCGGCGCCGCATGGAGCAGGTGGACGCCAGCATCGGGCGCTACCTGGGCATGCTCGACACCGCCGACCGACAGGAGGGTGAGGCGTCCGAACTGCGGACCGCACGGCTGACGACGCGGCTGGCCGAACTGCGGCGCCAGATGCGCGAGCTGGAGGCGATGGAGGAGGCGGTGATGGCGTCGCCCGACCGGCAGCTGTCGCTCACCGACCCGGACGCGCGCGCCATGGCGTCGGCGGGCACCGGCACCGGGCTGGTCGGCCACAACCTGCAGGCGGCGGTCGACACCGAGAGCCACATCGTGGTCGCGCACGAGGTCCTCAACCTCGGCCACGACCGCACGTCGCTGGCGGCCATGGGCCGACAGGCGGCGGACGCAACGGGCACGCCCGCGCTTACCGTGCTCGCCGACCGCGGCTACTTCTCCGGCCCGAAGGTGCTGGCCTGCGAGGAAGCCAGCATCGTGGCCGTGTGCCCCAAGCCGCCCACCTCCGGCGCCAAGGCGGGCGCTTCGGCAAGCAGGACTTCGTCTACCGGCCCGGGAGCGACACCTACCGCTGCCCGGCCGGCGAGGCGCCGACCAGGCGCTTCACCAGCGTGGAGTACGGCATGACGCTGCACGGCTACGCGACGCCTGCGTGCCGCTCGCGCTGCCCGGTCAAGGACCGCTGCACCGCCGGTCCGGAACGGCGCATCAAGCGGTGGGAGCACGAGGCGGTAATCGACGCGATGCAGGCCCGGCTCGACCGCTGGCCCGACGCCATGCGCGTCCGCAGGCGAACGGTGGAACACATCTTCGGTACGCTGAAGGACTGGATGGGCCGCAGCCACTTCAAGACACGACGGCTCGGGAACGTGGCAACCGAGGCGAGCCTCCACATCCTCGCCTACAACATCAAGCGCGCCGTCGCCCTCCTCGGCACCCAGAGGCTGATGGCAGCGATACGAGCCTGAACACTCGCACCCGCGCGCGCCCTCCGCTGCCCGTCAAAAGCCGCTCCCGCACAGCCTCCACCATAAACGGCAGAAGATTTCCACGTCAAATCACTGTCTCTGGCTCCGTTCGGCCGCGTCCCCAATATGATACCGCGGAGGTAAACAGCCTTGGTATCCGAGAGTAGCAATACCGGACATTTTTTGATATTGCTTAGGAGTTATCGAGCAAGGCCATTTTGGTGGGAAGGGCGCCAGGGGACCCAAGGGGGTATATGGGTGTGGATATATAAGGGGGCCCTTCCCCCCGACCTGGTATAGTATAGGTCAGTTCTCGCACGACGATCACTAATCGTCATGATCGTCATGTTCCATAGCAAGATTTACTTGTCAGCCTCCCGACGTCGCCGGAACCTCGGCGGTGCGGTGATCGGATCCCTGAGCCTTACTCCGACCCCAAGTTCGCCCGCGTCTAGGAACACCACACCCGCAGCCTCGAACGTCGACAGCAGGTGCTTCTTGTTGCCTAGCGTGATGGGCGCTTCATCGTTGGTCGCCTCTGCCCGACGCACCGTATTGATAGCCAGCCCCGTGGCTTCGCAGAGCTCGGCCGCAGACATGTTGAGGAGCGCCCGGGCAGCGCGGATCTGGGCGCCTGTCAGGCTGGTAGGTATCGACATCTGGCAATCCGCCCTTCAAGACTCTTGTTGATATTTAAGACTCAAAAAAGCATATGGGACTCTCTTAGTTGGAGATGCTCTATATGGCCGAACCCACGCTGACCAGCGACCCGTGTCCGATCCACGGCCACGCCATCACTCGCGAGCGCTGCAGGAGCTGCAATGCCGCCTATATGCGCGCCTACCTCCGTCGGCGGCGCCGCGAGCATCCGGACCGCGAGCTTCGCAATCGCGCCCGCAAGCGCGCCTACGGCCTCGGCCTGCCCTTCGCCCTGCCCAAGGAGGGCCCGCGCATCCCCGTCCTTTGCCCGGTACTGGGCATCGAACTCAGGGTAGGGGGTGGGCGGAGCGACGCGTCACCCTCGCTGGATCGGGTGGTCCCGGCATTCGGGTACGTGAACGGCAACGTCCGCGTGATCAGCGACAGGGCCAATAGGCTCAAGAGCGACTATGCGCTCGACGAACTGCGCCGCTTGGCGGAACACGGCAACCCTGCGTTCCGGGCGGAGTACAAGCTTCTGGTCCGCTACGTCGAGCGGAGCCTGCGGAAGATGCGGGTGCGTACAGCCGTCGGCGGCTCGGCACGCGAAGCGTGGAACGAGTTGGCTGACGATGTTGAGCGCGTGTTGACGAGGCGGGGTCGGCTGTGATCGCGTGATGACAGCACTGCCGAGCGCTGATGTTCAGGCGACCTACCGCTTCCACCTCGTCGGCAACGCCCGCCCCGTCGAGCTCGAGGTCGCCGCCCCTACGATGGACGACCTGTATGCTATGCTGTCGTGCCAGCGGTTCGTGCAGGGTCGCACGACGGAGGCGGAAGGCGACGGGGCGCTGCTGAACATGCTGATCGCCACGTCGCGCATCCAGTGCGTGGTGGAAGCGGCATAGCGACGCCCTACAGCGTCAGACCGGCCGTGCTGAAGGTATATTGCTGCTTGCCGACGTTGGAGTCGGTTTCGAGCATCAGGCGCTTAGACCCCTTGAGCATCTTCAGGAGCGAACTGTCGATGCCGACAGACATCCCCATGACGCAGTGCATCTGCCGCACGGGGCCATCGTCGATCTTCACCGTCACCACGGAGCTACGATAATCGCACGACGGGCTAACGCCGTTGACGACCGAGGGACCGTCCAATTGGACGCCCTTGCCGCCGCCCTCCCTGCGCCAGACGGTGAGCGTAGGGGTCATGTACGTGTTGTAGTCGTCGGCTTGCAGCTTCGCGACCTTGGTCGTGAGACCGCGCATCTCGTCCTTCTCGGACGTGTATCGCCAGCCCTTCACCTCCGGGTTCATGCGCTCGGCAATCTCGAACGGCCTCATGGCCTCCTTCGACGCCGCCATCACCCGGTCATGCTCGGCACCACCCCGTACGGCACCGATCACCATCAAACCCAATAGGCCAACACCGCCAATCACGGCAGCGCGGCGCCTGCTAATCGCCATGACACATCCCCGCGTTCGCCCGGCTGGTGCCGGGACGGTTAGTCACGCGCGAACACGGGGTAGCACGCCCCGCCTATTTGCCTTGCGGCTGTTGTATTCGACGGGCCGCCCGACATGGCGGACCCGTGTTCCGTGCGTGATGCACATCCCGCTCAGGTGACTAAGCCGTTGCGGGATGGCGGGGGCATAGGCCATCGCACCATCACTGGGCAAGCGAGAGGTACCGCGATTGGAGCGGCCACTGCGCCTCCAGCACATCGATTGTATCGGCGGCGACCTCAGCTACAGAGCCGGTGACCGATTTATCAGGTGAAAGCGGCACGCCGCCATCACGCGCTCGCCGTTGATTGGGACTTGCCGGTCCGCGCTACGGGCTTCGGCAGGACGAGCCGGCCGTCCGCGCCACGCTCGGGCTGGTGCGAGGTCAGGTACGCCGCCCACGCCTCCATCAGCGCGCGCCGCTTCTCGACGGCGGTGCCACGGCGATAGGCGCGCTCGGCCTTGTTGCTGATGGTATGTGCCAACGCCTGCTCGATGAGTTCGCGCGGGCTGTCCGTCGGTGATTAGCTTATGAGCACACGGCAGAACACCAAGATATTACGATGGTGTTCCTGATAGAGATACGTAAATCTGGGAGCGTACACTCGACACACCGCCCACACGCAATTCGTCGTGATTGTTTTATGCTAAATCTAAAACCATCGCGTCAGCTGTATGATCAGCGATAAAAGCTATAAAATACGGTACTCCCTAACATACAATGCGTGGGCGTTATCCGAAAAATAGGAAACGCCTTCTCCATTCTGACAGTATCCGGCCTTTCCAAAGTGCAACCTGCCGGATTGGTAACGACCACTCGTTGCACCCCTATGGAGTCTGGATGCACTAGCAACTGGAAGAAGTGTGCGCCGCTCCGGTACCTAGGCGTGACGCACCGTTTGTCGCGGCCTCAAACCGAGTCGGCTGGATAGCTAACCAAGCACAGGTGACATGTTATCACGCACTTATCTCGTGCTTATCCACAGACAAGGCTCAGGCGGCAGCCTCTATCGAGACCACTAAACCACTGAAAAGTGGCGCGAGTGACGGGGCTCGAACCCGCGACCTCCGGCGTGACAGGCCGGCGCTCTAACCAACTGAGCTACACCCGCTTGGAAGCGAGGCCGGCCCACTATGCGGGGTCGGCGGGCCTGTCAACGGCGTCCGGCGATGAATCTCGCCCCCGCCGCCCGGCGACCAGCGTCCCGTGCTCGAACAGGAAGCCCGCGATGTCGGGCTTGCCGGCCGCGCCAAGCACCGTCTGGAGGATGATGAGCAGCGGCACCGCCATCAGCGCGCCCGCCGTGCCCCACACCCAGCCCCAGAAGCTCAAGGACACCAGGATCATGATGGGGCTGATCGTCAGCCGGTGCCCCACAATCAGCGGCGTGATGACGTTGGCCTCCACCAGGTGGCAGCCGTACATCACGGCGGGCGGCAGCATGGCCATCCACGGGCTCCCGAACGTCATCAGCCCGCCGACGCCGAGCAGCAGCGCCGCCACCACCGGCCCGAAATAGGGCACGTAGTTGAGCAGTGCGACGATGCCCCCCCACATCAGCGGATAGGGCATGCCGACGAACCAGAGCGCCGCCGCCACCACCAGCCCCAGCATCACGTTGATGAGCGTGATGGTGCCGAGATAAGCGGACACGTCGTCCACCACGTCCTGGATCACGCGCGCGGTCGCCATGGCGCCGTTGAAGCTGGCGCGGCTGGTGATGGTGCGCCGGCGCATCCGCGTCCAGCCGGACAGGAAGAAGAACACCAGCAGGATGCCGAAGAAGAACTGCACGATGGCGGCAGGCGCCGAGGTGGCCGCCAGCTCGAACACCGAGCTGGGCGGTGCCACCGCGGTCGTGCGCGGCTGGCGCACGGGCGTGGACGCGATCTGGCGAAGCATCTTGTTGGCGTACTTCTCCAGGCTGGAATACAGGTCGAGGACGGGCGCGAGGTTCTCCTGGATACGCCCGATGCGGGTGGGCAGCAGGCGGAAGAAGTCCGTGGCCGGGATCACGATGGCCGCCACCGCCACGTTGGCCGCCAAGAGGAACATCAGCACGCAGAGCAGCGCCGACACGCCCGACGGCAGTCCGCGCCGTTCGAACCATTCCAGCACGGGCACCAGCGCCACCGCGATCACCAGCGCCACCGTCAGCGGCAGAAAGAACTCCGCCCCGGACTTCAGCGCGAAGGGGGCCGCCAGCACCAGCCCCGTGCCCGCCGTCAGCGTGAGGGCGGCGAGCAGCCGGTCGCGCCGCATGGCGATGCGCACCGCCTCGTCCGCCGCGAGCTCGGCCGGCACGCCGAGCAGCGAGTCCGGCGGGGTGATCGGGCGGGGGTCGGAGAGGTGGGCGGGGGCGGAGGCGGCCATAAGCGTGCAGGCTAGCGGAGTTTACGGGCCGGCGTAATCCCGTCATGCTGGCGTACGCATGGCCCCGCTCCTCCTGGTCATCGACGCGGGCACCACGTCCACGCGCGCCATGGCGTTCGCCGCCGACGGCCGCTGCCTGGCCGTCGAGCAGGCGCCGCTGACGCAGGCCTATCCCGCGCCGGGGCTGGTAGAGCACGACGCGGACGAGATCTGGCGCCGGTCGCTCGGCACGGCGGCGGCGGCGGTGGCGCGGATGGGCGGCGCCGAGCGGTTCGCGGGGCTGGGCATCGCCAACCAGCGCGAGACGGTGGTGTTCTGGGACCGGGCGACGGGCCACCCACTGGGCCCCGCCATCGTGTGGCAGGACCGGCGCACCGCCGCGCGGTGCCGCGCCTTGCGCGACGAAGGCCACGAGCCGGCGGTGCAGGAGCGCACCGGCCTGCTCCTCGACCCCTATTTTTCCGCGTCCAAGATCGGCTGGGCGATGGCGGAATGGCCGGACGTGCGCGACGCGGGCGACCGGCTGGCGGTGGGCACGGTCGAGAGCTGGCTCGCGTGGAAGCTGACGGGCGGGCTCCACGTCACCGACGCCACGAACGCCGCGCGCACCGCGCTGATGGGCCTGGAGACCGGGCGCTGGGACTCAGGGCTGTGCGACCTGTGGGACGCGCCGGTCGCGGCGCTGCCCGAGATCGTCGACTGCGCCGGGCGCTTCGGGAACACGCGCGCCTTCGGCCACCCCATTCCACTGACCGGGCTGGCGGGCGACCAGCAGGCGGCGGCCATCGGCCAGGCCTGCCTCCGCCCCGGCGACACCAAGGCGACGTTCGGCACGGGGGCGTTCGTGCTGACGCACGCCGGGGCGGCCCGCCCGCGCTCCGCGCACCGGCTGCTCGCCACCGTCGCGTGGCAGCTGGGCGGGACACGCGCCTACGCGCTGGAGGGATCGGTCTTCGTGGCGGGCAGCCTGGTCCAGTGGCTGCGAGACGGGCTGGGCCTGATCGCGGCGGCGGGCGACACGGAGGCGCTGGCGCGATCCGTGCCGGACGCTGGCGGCGTCTACGTCGTGCCCGCGCTGTCGGGCCTGGGCGCGCCTTGGTGGGAGCCCGACGCGCGCGCCGCAATCTCCGGGCTCAGCTTCTCGGCCACGCGCGCGCACGTGGCGCGCGCCGCGCTGGAGGCGATGGGGCACCAGGCGCACGACCTGCAACGCGCGTTCGCGGCGGACGGGTACGGGTGGCGAACGCTCCGGATCGACGGGGGCATGGTGAACAACGACTGGCTGGCGCAGGACCTGGCCGACGTGCTGGCCATGCCGGTGGAGCGGCCGCGCTTCGCCGAGACCACCGCGCTGGGCGCGGCCATGCTGGCGGGCGTGGGCGCGGGGCTGTTCCGCGACCTGGAGGAGGCGGCCGCGATGCGGGGCGAAGCGGACGCGTTCGTGCCCGCCCTGGCCCAGCCCACGCGCGCCGCACGGCTGGCGGGCTGGGAACGGGCGGTGGCGTCGGTGGTGGCGGAAGGGAGACGGACATGAGGATGGTGGTGACGATCGCGGCGATGGGGACGCTGGCGGCGTGCGGGCGGGCGGAGCGCGACCCGCGCGCGCTCAAGGCGGACGAGGTGCTGGTCCAGGTATCGGCTTCGGGTACGGCGGAGAACCGGCCGGACGAGGCGCGCCTGACGCTGGGCGCGACCGCGGTCGGCCGCGACGCGCGCGCCGCCAGCGAGGCCATCGCCGCCAAGATGAACGCGGTGCTGGCGCGGGTCCGCGCGCTGGGCGTGAAGGACGACGACCTGCGCACCAGCAACCTCAGCGTCCAGCGGATCGACTACGGCCCGAACCGCGGCCGCTTCCAGGCGGAGAACACGCTCACCGTCCGCCTGCGCGACGTGAAGCTGGCCGGGCGCGCGGTGGCGGAGGCGACGGCCGCAGGCGCCAACGTGCTGTCCGGCCCCGACTTCCGCGTGTCGGACCCGGAAGCGGCGGCCAAGGGCGCCTATGCCGCCGCCTATCGTGCGGCGCGGGTGCGGGTGGACGCGTACGCCGGGGCGGCGGGGATGAAGGTGTCGCGCGTGCTGTCGATCCGCGACGGCGCGGGCGGCGGCTCGTCGACGATGGCCTACGAGTCCGACATGGCGATGCAGCGCGCACCTGCCCCCATGGCCGCCCCGCCGCCCGTGATGGCCGGCACCGGCACGTCGGAGGCCAGCGTCACGGTGGAGGCGGCGCTGGCACCCAAGTAGCGGGCGCTTCGTTCACCATCGCATGGACGAACTGAAAGAAACCATGGTGGAGGTGGTGCGCACCGTCTCCGCCGACGCCGCCGCCATCGAGGATGCCGCCGACGCCAAGGACCCGGACGCGAAGCCCGGCCCGCTGGGCCTGGCGGTGGCGCGGCTAGACGAGGGGCCGGACGGCGGGCTGGCGACAGCGGGGGCGGCGGACGTCGGCTTTCCCATCCAGAGCATCTCCAAGGTGTTCGCGCTCTCGCTGGCGCTGGACGCGCTGGGCGATCCCCTGTTCGAACGCGTGGGGCGCGAGCCGTCGGGCGACCCGTTCAACTCCATCGTCGAGCTGGAGCGGACGGACGGCATCGCGCGCAACCCCTTCATCAACGCGGGCGCGCTGACCGTGTCGGACGCGGTGCTGGACGCGGCGGGCGAGGACGCCACGGTGCGGTTCGTGCGGGACCAAGCGGGCGAGGAGGCGGCGCTGGACGAGGAGGTGCTGGCGTCGGAGACGCAAGGGGGCGACCTGAACCGCGCGATCCTCAGCTTCCTGCGGCACCACGGCAACCTGCGCGGCGAGGTGGACGACGTGCTGAGGAGCTACGTCCGCCAGTGCGCGGTCAGGCTCGACTGCCGCGGGCTGGCGCGCGCCGGCCTCTACCTCGCCGACGCGCGGCGGCGGCCCGACGACGCCGAGGCGGACGCGAAGGCGCGGACGCGCCGGCGCGTGCTGTCGCTGATGACGACGTGCGGCCATTACGACGGGTCGGGCGACTTCGCGATGCGCGTGGGGCTGCCCGCCAAGAGCGGGGTGGGGGGCGGCATCCTGGCTGTGGTGCCGGGCGTGGCGGCGGTGGCCGCCTGGTCCCCCAACCTCGACCAGCACGGCAACTCGATCCAGGCGGTGCGCGCGCTGGAGATGCTGTGCGACCGGATGGACTGGTCGCTGTTCGACGGGTGACGGATGGGGGGGGGGGTGACGCGCCTCAGGCCGCCCGGTCGGCGAACAGCGCGCCCAGCTCCTTCTTCAGGATCTTGCCGTTCGCGTTCCGGGGCAGCGTGTCGGGCACGAAGCGCACGCCGACCGGCACCTTGAAGGCGGCCAGCCGGGCGCGGACCCAGTCCTGCAACTCCGCCTCCGTCGCGGACGCGCCGGGCGCCAGGTGGACCACGGCGGCCGGCTCCTCGCCCAGCGTGCGGTGGGGCAGGCCGATCAGCGCGCAGTCGGTGACGGCGGGGTGCGCGTAGAGCGCGTTCTCCACCTCGGTCGAGTAGATGTTCTCGCCGCCGCGGATCACCATGTCCTTGGCGCGGTCTACGACGTAGAGGAACCCCTCCTCGTCCAGCCGGGCCAGGTCGCCCGTCCGTACCCAGCCGTCGCGGAACGTCTCCGCGGTCGCCTCCGGCCGGTTCCAGTAGCCGCGCACGATCATGGGGCCGCGCGCCCACAGCTCGCCGACTTCGCCCACGGCCAGCTCCGTCTCGCCGTCCGGGCTCATGATCTTCAGGTCGGCCGCCGCCACGGGGGGGCCGGCGCTGGTGGGGCGGTTCAGATAGTCCTCGCCCGCGTGGCTCGTGACGGTGGCCATGGTTTCCGTCATCCCCCACCCGTTGCCGGGCAGCGCGCCGAACTCGTCGAAGATGCGCCGCACCAGCTCGGGCGCGGCCGGCGCGCCGCCGTACGAGACCTGCTCCAGCGACGACAGGTCGTAGCGGTGGCGCTCGGGATGCTCCAGCAGCTGCCAGGCGATGGTGGGAACCCCGCCCGTCACGCTCACCCGCTCGCGCTCGATGATCTCCATGGCGCGCACCGTGTCCCAGCGGCGCATGAAGATCGCCGTCGATCCGCTGGCGACGGCCGTCATCATGCCGGCCGAGCAGGCGGTGACGTGGAACAGCGGGATTACCGTCAGCATCACGCGCGGCACGGGAGCGGTCGGCACGTCCTCGCCCCGGCGCATGAGCGCGCGCGCCGCGGCGTAGGCGGCGGACATCACGTTGGTGGTGATGTTGCGATGCGTGCCCAGCGCGCCCTTGGGCCGGCCGGTCGTGCCGCTGGTGTAGAAGATGGTGGCGTCGTCGTCGGGCGCCACCTCGACCGGCGGCAGCGCCTGGTCCGGCAGGTCGCCCCAGTCGTGCGGCGTGCCCAGCACGTCCTCGATACGGGACGCGGGCGGCGCCAGGGGATCGGTCGCACGCGCCACCAGCACATGGGCCAGGTGGGGCAGGTCGGCATAGGCGTCGCCCAGCCGAGCGTGCCGTTCCGCGTCGGCGATCAGCACGGTCGCACCCGAGTCCGACAGGCCGAACGCCAGCTCGCCCGCCGTCCACCACGCGTTGAGCGGCACCGCGACGGCGCCCAGCGCGGTGATTGCGAAGAAGGCCGCCGGCCATTCGGGCAGGTTGCGCATGGCGATGGCCACCCGGTCCCCCCTGCCCACGCCCAGTCCGGCTAGGTGGTGCGCCAGCGCGGCGGTGGCGCGGAAGTTCGCCTCGTAGGAGACGCGCTCATCCTCGTGGATCGACAGGAGGCGGGGGCCGTAGGCGCGGGCCGCCGTGAGAAGCCATGGCAGCGAGGGTGGTGCGTTCTTCCACACGCGGGTCGGCACGCCGCGGATCACCACCTCCTCCGTCTCGAAGCGCTCGCCCGGCGCGCACAGGCACGCGCGCGCCTCGTCGAGGGAGACCCTGGGCCAGGACCGGTCCAGCGGCACCAGCGGTTCGTCGAACAAGGCACGTCTCCCACGTATCGAAGGTCGGGTTTCCCCGGCCCCCGACTTTCCGGGCAGGTTTAGAGTTGATTCCGGCCCCGCTCAAGGCATAGGAGACGAACGGATTTTGAAACGGGGGTACGGCGGTGGCGGCGGTGGAGGACCCGGAAGCACTGGGCTTCGACGCACGCCGGCTGGCGCTGGTCGACGCCTTTCTGCGCGACCGCTACGTCGCGCCCGGCCTGCTCCCCCACGCGCAGCTGCTGATCGCGCGCGACGGGCGGATCGCGCATTTCTCGCACCAGGGGCCGGCGCGCGCCGATGCCCCCGCACCCGTCGACGCGCGCTCGATCTTCCGCATCGCGTCCATGACCAAGCCGGTCACGTCGCTCGCCTTCCTCCAGCTGGTGGAGGACGGGCGCGTCGCGCTGGACGACCCGGTCCACCGCGTGTTGCCCGAGTTCCGGAGCGCGGGCGTCTACGCGGGCGGCGGCGGGGGCGCGCCGTTCGTGACGCGACCGGCGACCGGGCCGATGCGCATGGTGGACCTGCTGCGCCACACCACGGGCCTCACCTACGGCTTCCAGCATCGCACCAACGTGGACGCGGCCTATCGCGAAGGCCGGCTGGAGCGGTGGCACGGGGGCCACGACCTTCGGGGCTTCGTGGCCGCGCTGGCGAAGCTGCCGCTGGAGTTCGACCCAGGCACCGTCTGGAACTACTCGGTCGCGACCGACGTGCTGGGCGCGGTGGTAGAGCGGCTGGCCGACCGGCCGCTGGACGAGGTGTTCGAGACCCGCATCCTGCGCCCGCTGGGCATGGCGGACACGGGCTTCGTCGTGCCCGACGGCGAGCGCGACCGGCTGGTGGACTGCTGGAACCACGTGCCGGGGGCCGCGCCAGTGCTGTTCGACCGGGGGGCCGACAGCCTCTGGTCGCGACGGCCCAAGCTGCTGTCGGGCGGCGGCGGGCTGGTGTCCACCGCGCTCGACTATCACCGCTTCTGCTCCATGTGCTTGGGACACGGCACGCTGGACGGCGAGCGCGTGATCGGGCGCAAGACGCTGGAGCTGATGCGCGCCAACCACCTGCCCGGGGGCGGCGATCTGGCGAGCTGGTCGCGCTCGCTGTTCAGCGAGGCGGCCAATGCGGGCACGGGCTTCGGGCTCGGCTTCGCGGTCAATCTGGACCCGGCGCGCTCGATGCTGGCGGGCTCGGCCGGCGAATATTACTGGGGCGGGATGTACTCGACGGCGTTCTTCATCGATCCCGTCGAGCGGCTGCACGTCGTGTTCATGACGCAGCTCCAGCCCAGCAGCACCTATCCCATCCGCCGCGAATTGAAGGCGATGATCTACGCGGCCCTGAAATAGACTCACGGAGAGACGCATGACCGACACGACCGACACCGTTTCCGGCCCGATCCGCGTCGAGCGCCGCGACGACGTGCTGCTGCTGATCTGCGACAATCCGCCCGTCAACGCGCTGGGCGCCGCCGTGCGCGCGGGGCTGGACGCTGGCATCCGCCAGGCGGTGGCGGACGCGTCGGTGAAGGCGGTGGTGATCCGCTGCGACGGTCGCACCTTCTTCGCGGGCGCCGACATCACCGAGTTCGGCCGCCCGCCGCAGGAGCCCGACCTGCGCGCCGTGGTGGACGCCATCGAAGCGTCGGACAAGCCGGTGGTGGCGGCCATCCACGGCACGGCGCTCGGCGGCGGGTGCGAGGTGGCGCTGGGCTGTCACTATCGCGTAGCCGTGCCGTCCGCGGTGATCGGCACGCCGGAGGTGAAGCTGGGCCTGCTGCCGGGTGCGGGCGGCACGCAGCGGTTGCCGCGCGTGGCCGGCGTGAAGCTGGCGCTCCAGATGTGCGCGACGGGCGAGCCGGTGCCAGCGAAGAAGGCGGCGGACGCCGGGCTGATCGACCGCATCGTGGGCGAGGACAGCCTAGAGGCCGACGCGATCGCCTTCGCCCGCGAGGTGGCGGCGCACCGCCCGCTGCCGCGCGCGTCGGAGAAGGACGTGGCCGCCGATCCAGAGGCGGTGGCCGAATTCCGCCGCGCCAATGCGCGCCGCTTTCGCGGGTTTGAGGCGCCGGAAGCCAACATCAAGTGCGTCGAGAAGGCGTCCGAGCTGCCCTTCCGCGAGGGGCTGGATTACGAGCGGCATGAGTTCATCCGCCTGATGATGGGCGTCCAGTCCGCGTCCCAGCGCCACATCTTCTTCGCCGAGCGCCAGGCGTCCAAGATCGACGGGTTGCCCGAGGGGACCGAGCTTCGCCCGATCCGCCGCGTCGGCATCATCGGGGCGGGCACGATGGGCGGCGGCATCGCCATGAACTTCCTATCGGCCGGCATCCCCGTCACCATCGTCGAGATGCAGCAGGACGCGCTCGACCGCGGCACGGGCATCATCCGCAAGAACTACGACGCCACCGCCGCCAAGGGCCGAATGAAGCCCGAGCAGGTGGAAGCCGCGATGGGCGCGCTGACCCCCACTTTGTCGCTCGACGACCTGGCCGACTGCGACCTAGTGATCGAGGCGGTGTACGAGGAGATGGGCGTCAAGAAGGAGCTGTTCGGCAAGCTCGACGGCATCGTGAAGCAGGGCGCGATCCTGGCGTCCAACACCTCCTACCTCGACATCGACGAGATCGCGGCCACCACCTCGCGTCCCGCCGACGTGCTGGGGATGCACTTCTTCTCGCCCGCCAACGTCATGAAGCTGCTCGAGGTGGTGCGCGGGGCCAAGACCGCGCCCGACGTGCTGGCCACCGTGATGGCGCTGGCCAAGAGGATTCGGAAGGTGGCGGTGGTGGCGGGCGTCACGCACGGCTTTATCGGCAACCGGATGCTGATGCCGCGTCAGGTGGAGGCCAATAAGCTGCTGATGGAGGGCGCGACGCCGGAGCAGATCGACCGGGTGCACGTGGCGTTCGGGATGCCGATGGGGCCGTTCCAGATGTCGGACCTGGCGGGCGTCGACATCGGCTGGCACCGCGACCCGACCCGCATCGAGAACATCCGCGACGCGCTGGCGGCCGAGGGCCGCTGGGGCCAGAAGAAGGGCGCCGGCTTCTACGACTACGACGAGAAGCGCCAGCCGACGCCCAGCCCCCGCGTGGCGGAAATCATCGCCGACTTCCGCGAGAAGGCGGGTACGACGGAGAACCGCGAGATCACGGATCAGGAGATCGTGGAGCGCACGCTCTACCCTCTGGTCAACGAGGGCGCGCTGATCCTGGAGGAAGGGCACGCCCAGCGCGCGTCCGACATCGACGTGGTGTGGATCTACGGGTACGGCTGGCCCGTCTATCGCGGCGGCCCGATGTTCTGGGGCCAGAGCGAGGGCTGGTCCAAGATCGCCGCCGGGCTGGAGAAGCACGGCTTCACCCCAGCCCGCACCATTCGCGAGGCCGCCGCGTCCAACGGTCAGATCAAGTGACGGAGGGGACCGTGACGCAGGATATCGACGCCTTCCGCGCCGACACGCGCGCCTGGCTGGCGGAGAATTGTCCGCCCGAGATGCGCGAGCCCGTGCGCTCGGACAAGGACGTATGCTGGGGTGGGCGGAGGTTCGAGCCGTCCAGCTCCGCACAGGCGGACTGGCTGCACCGCATGGCGGAGCGGGGCTGGACAGTGCCCGACTGGCCCACCGCCTACGGCGGCGGCGGGCTGACACCCGCCCAGACCAAGGTGCTGCGCGAGGAGATGGCCGCGATCCGCGCGCGCAACCCGCTCAACTCCTTCGGCATCTCCATGCTCGGGCCGGCACTGCTCAAGTACGGCACGGAGGAGCAGAAGCTCGACCACCTGCCCAAGATCGCGCGCGGCGAGATCCGCTGGTGCCAGGGCTATTCGGAGCCCAACGCGGGGTCCGACCTGGCGGCGCTGGCGACGAGCGCGGTGTCGGACGGCGACGACTATATCCTCAACGGGCAGAAGGTGTGGACCAGCTACGCCGACAAGGCGGACTGGATCTTCTGCCTGGTGCGGACCGCCAAGGACAGCAAGCAGGGCGGCATCAGCTTCGTGCTGTTCGACATGGACAGCCCCGGCGTATCCACCAAGCCGATCCTGCTGATCTCGGGCTATTCCCCCTTCTGCGAGACGTTCTTCGACGACGTGCGCGTGCCGAAGCGCAACCGCGTGCACGAGGAGAACAAGGGCTGGGACGTGGCGAAGTACCTGCTCGGCCACGAGCGCGAGATGATCTCGGCCATGGGCATGACGGCGGCGGGGGCGCGCAACCCTCTGATCGAGGGGGCCATCGCGACCGTCGGCCTGGACGCGGACGGGCGGCTGGCCGACCCGCTGCTGCGCGCGTCCATCGCGCGGTTCGAGGTGCGCGCGCGCGCCTTCGCCGCGATGAGCGAGCGGTTCATCGACGAGCTGAAGGCCGGCCGCGCGCATCCCGCCCAGCCCAGCATGATGAAATACTACGGCACCGAGTTGAACAAGCAGCGCCACGAGCTGGCGATGGCGGCGGGCGGCTCCGACGCGCTGGAATGGGAGAGCGAGCGCACGCGCGGCGGCGCGCCCGCGCGTGCGTGGCTGCGCACCAAGGCGAACTCGATCGAGGGCGGCACCAGCGAGGTGCAGCTCAACATCGTCGCCAAGCGCATCCTGGAACTGCCGGGCGCCTGAGCCCCTCCACATAGGACCGTCCATGCCCCTGTTCCTGAACGACGACCAGACGACGCTGCGCGACGCCGCGCGCGACTTCATCGCCGACGCCGCCCCCGTCTCGCACCTGCGGTCCCTGCGCGACGCGGACGACCCCGCCGGCTTCTCCCGCGACCTGTGGCGGCAGTTCGCCGAGATGGGCTTCACGGGCATGCTGGTGCCCGAGGGCGCGGGCGGGCTGGGCCTGGGCCACGTGGAGGCGGGCGCGGTGCTGGAGGAGATCGGGCGCAACCTGTCCCCCTCCCCCTTCCTGACCACGGCGGTCGCGGCGGTCGCGGCGCTGAAGGGCACAGGGGCGGCCGAGCGCTGGTTCCCGGGCATCGTCGCGGGCGAGACGGTGGCCGCGCTGGCGCTGGACGAGGGGGCCAAGCACCGCGACGCCGTGACGCTGAAGGCGGAGCGGTCGGGCAACGGCTTCCGCCTGTCGGGCACCAAGCGCTTCGTCGCGCACGGCCACGTGGCCGACCTGCTGATCGTGTCGGCCCGGACGTCTGGCGGACCCGAGGACGCGGACGGCGTGACGCTGTTCGCCATCCCCCGCGACGCGGCCGGGCTGACGGCCGAGGCGGAGCGGCTGGCGGACAGCAGCGTGGCCGCGCGGCTGACGCTGGACGGCGTGGCGGTGGACGCGGACGCGGTGATCGGCGAGCCCGACGTCGGGCGCACCGTGCTCGACCGGCTGCTGCGCGGGGCCCGGGCGGGCGCGTCGGCCGAGCTGCTGGGCGTGGGCGGCGGCGCGATGGACATGACGCTGACCTATCTCAAGCAGCGCAAGCAGTTCGGCACGGTGATCGGCAGCTACCAGGCGCTCCAGCACCGCGCGGCCCACCTCTACGCCGAGCTGGAGGTGGCGCGCGCCGCCGTGCTGAAGGCGCAGCAGCTGCTCGACGCGGGCTCGGACGCCGCCGACGACATGGTGGACGGGGCCGTGTCGGTCGCCAAGGCGCAGGCGAGCGAGGCGGCGGCGCTGTCGGTGCAGGAGGCGGTGCAGATGCACGGCGGCATCGGCATGACCGACGAGTACGACGTGGGCTTCTTCATGAAGCGCCACCGCGTGCTGGCCGAGTGGTTCGGCGACGCCAACTACCACGCCGACCGGCTGGCGCGCGCGGCCGGTTATTGATGGCCGAAGAGGAGGCACGCCCGCGCACGCCGCGCGCGCTGACGGACATGCTGGTGGCGCTGCTCGACGTGGAGGAGATCGACACCGACCTCTATCGCGGCGCGCGCCTGCCCGGCGGGCGGGGTCGCGTGTTCGGGGGCCAGGTGATCGCCCAGGCGCTCCAGGCGGCGCAGCGCTCCACGCTGCCGGCGGAAGGGGAGGAGGCCAAGGTCGCCCACTCGCTCCACGCCTATTTCATGCGGCCGGGCGACGAGCATCACCCCATACTGTTCCGCGTGGTGCGCGACTTCGAGGGGCGGAGCTTCGCCACGCGCCGCGTGATCGCGCTCCAGCGCGGCCAGCCGATCCTCAACATGGCCGCCTCCTTCCAGCGGCCGGAGGAGGGGATGGCGCATCAGGCGGACATGCCCGACGTGCCGGGGCCGGACGCCTTGCGCCCCGACGCCGACATCCGCCGCGAGATCGCGGACCAGGTGCCCGAGCGTTTCCGCCGGATGTTCGCCGAGCGCGCCAGCCCGATCGAGCTTCGCCCCGTGGAGCCCAGGAACTGGCTGCAGCCGGTGCGGGGCGAGCCGCGCCAGCACGTGTGGTTCCGGACCGCGGCACCGCTCGGCGACGATCCGGCGATGCACCGGGCGGTGCTGGCCTATGCGTCGGATATGGCCCTGCTCGGCACGTCGCTGCTGCCGCACGGCGTCACCTTCCTGACGCCGGGGATGCAGAGCGCCAGCCTGGACCACGCGATGTGGCTGCACGAGCCGTTCCGCGCCGACGAATGGCTGCTCTACGCGATGGACAGCGACTGGGCCGGCCACGCCCGCGGCTTCAACCGCGGGCGGGTGTACGCGGCCGACGGCCGACTGGTGGCGAGCGCGGCACAGGAGGGCCTGATCCGGCGGCGCACCTGATCCTCGCCGGTACGGGGAGGTGGACCGTGCGCAGCACGGTGGAGGGGCGTCGGAACGGGCGTGCGTTCGGGGAGGAGGGGGCGCCCGTCGCGACGCCCCTCCACCGCTTCGCGGTCCCCCTCCCCGTACCAGGGAGGAGCTAGGCCGCCACCTCGCTGCGCGACGGCTCGTGGATGGGACACCCGTTCACGCGCGCGCGGAACTGAGCCGAGTGCTTGTAGGTGTCGCGCCGCGCGCGGTTGATGTTGCCCAGCGGGCGGTGCGCGGCGAGGCCCGTCCAGATGGAGAAGCGCGTCTCCTCGTTCACCTGTTGCACCGCCGCGTCGTCCCAACTGTCCTGCGGCCGCGTGCGGATGGTGCCCACCTTCTGCCAGGGGCTCACCGCCTCCGGCCATTCCACGGTCGGGTCCTCGACGGGCTGCTCCCCCAGGTCGCGGAGCAGCTGGACGCTCACCTCCCATTCGCCCTCGATGCCCTTGGCGTCGGAGCGCACCGTGTCGCGCAGGCCGTTGGGATTACCGGCCAGGTCCACCTCCCTGCCCTCCAACTGGCGGAGCTGGGGGGAGACGGGGGCGACGCGGAACTTCGCCACATAGTCGCCGTAGCGAAAGGGCGTGACGCTGAAATAGGTCTCGCCCAGCGGGTGGCTCTGCGGCGCGCCGCCCATGGAGGCGACGGCTGCACTCTCCACCCCCACGGCCGAGAGCGCGGAGCCGACGACGCGTAAGGTCGCCGACATCGCCTTCTTCAGCCCCTCCGCCTTGTCGGTGGTGGCGGCCAGCAGTTTCAAATTGCCCTCGAAATCCTTGGCGGTCTTCGCCTGGAACACCGGGCTCTGGACCATCACGAAGTCCTGTGTATCGCCCTCCGCGTCGGGCAGCCGCTCACCGTCGACGCCCACGACCTTCCACGCCAGCCCGCGCGGCAGGCTGATCGCGTCGTCCAGGATGTCGCCCGCGTTGGTGGAGACGCGCATCAGCACCGGATAGGTGCCGCCCCGCGCGAACAGACCCTGCGCCAGCTCGGGTGCCAGGCCGTCGTCCACCGTCAGCTCGCCCCTCAGGATGCCGTGGGCCTTGGCGTGGACGGAGCGGACGGCATGGCCGTAGTCCTTGGCCGTCGTCTCCAGGATGACGTCGAAGTCCCTGTTGAGCTTGGCGATCACCTCGCCCTCGTCGGGCTGCACTTCTTCCAGGTCGGGCGAGTAGCGGACGGGCGGCTGCAGCGGCATGAGACGGCGATCCCCTCTGTATAAACGATGGGAAAACAACCCTCGCCGGGGGAAGCCGGTTCCTCACACCGCCGTGCGGCCATAGTCCTGCTTCGTGACGGGGTGGCTGGACGACAGGCCGCCGTCCACCACCAGCGCCTGCCCGTTGACGTAGCTCGCCTCGTCCGACGCCAGGAACAGCGCGGCGGCCGCCAGCTCCTCGGCCCGGGCACCACGGCGCAGGGGGTTGAGCCGGCCCAGCCGGTCCGCCTTGCCCGCGCCGCGCGCATAGTCGAACGTTCCTTGCGTCATCCCCGTCTCGGTCAGGCCGGGGCAGAGCGCGTTCACCCGCACGCCCGTGCCCGACAGCTGCTGTGCGGCCACCTGCGCCAGGTTGACGACACCCGCCTTGGACGCGGAATAGGCGGGCGAGCCCGCGCCCGAGCGCAAGGCCGCGACGGACGCGGTCAGCACGATGGCCCCGCCGCCGCCCTCCGCGATGCGGGGGCCGGCGTGCTTCACCGCCAGGAAGGGGCCGATCAGGTTCACGCGAAGCACCTCGGCGAACAGTTCGGGCGTGGTGTCGAGGATGTTCGCCATGCCGCCCGAGATGCCGGCGTTGGCGAGCATCACGTCCAGCCGGCCGAACCGTTGGACGGCGGTGTCGACGGCGCGGGCCACGTCCGCCTCGCTGCCTGCGTCCATCCGCATCGCCATCACGGCCTCGCCCACCTCCGCCGCGAGGGCTTCGGCCCCGTCGGTCACGTCGCAGGCCAGCACGCGCGCGCCCTCCGCCGCGAAGCGGATCGCGGCCGCGCGGCCGATGCCGGAGCCCGCGCCCGTCACGATCACCGCCCTGTCCCGGAAACGCATCGGCCCCCTCCCCTTCAGATCGTGACGCCGCCGTCGACCACCATCGCCTGACCCGTCATGAAGCTGCCGGCGTCCGACGCCAGATAGACCACCGCGCCCGCGATCTCGCGCGGCTCGCCGATGCGGCGGAGCGGCACGCGTTCGTTGGCGGCGCGGATGCGCTCCGGGTCCTCCCACAAGGCGCGCGCGAAGTCGGTGCGGATCAGGCCGGGCGCGATGCAGTTCACGCGGACCCCGTGCGGCCCGTATTCCACCGCGTAGTTGCGCGCGAGCTGGAAGTCGGCGGCCTTGGACACGTTGTACGCGCCGATCACGTTCGATCCGCGCAGGCCGCCGATGGACGAGACGATGATGATGGAGCCCGAGCGGCGCTCCACCATCTCGGGCGCGACCATACCGATCAGCCAGTGGTTCGACAGCACGTTGTTGTCCAGGATCTTGCGGAACTGCTCGTCCGCGATGCCCGCCAGCGGCCCGTAATAGGGATTGGACGCCGCGTTGCAGACCAGCACGTCGATCCGGCCCCACCGCTCGCGCGTGGCCGCCACCAGCCGTTCCAGCGCCGCCTTGTCCGAGATGGGGGCCGCCACCGCGAGCGCCGTGCCCTCGCCGAACTCGGCGTCGATCTCCGCCGCCACCGCCTCGCACGCGTCCTTGCGCCGGCTGGAGATCGCCACGCGCGCGCCGTGCCGCGCCAACTCGAACGCGGCGGCGCGGCCGATGCCCTTGGTGGAGCCGGTGACGACCGCCACCTTGCCCGAAAGGTCGAACAGCCCGTTCACGCGCCGGCCTTCACGGCGAAGGCCCAGGCGCTGTCCGCCAGTTCCGGCACGCGCGCGGCGTGCGCCTGTGCCTGTGCGTTGGAGGCGTTGCCGTCGATCACGCGCTTCTTGATCCCCTGGACGATGCTCATGAGGCGGAACTGGCCGAAGGCGAAATACCAGTGGAGGTCGGGCACGCCGTCGCGCCCCGCGGCCGCGCAGTAACGCTCGGCCATCGCCTCCATGGTCGGGATGCCGCCCTCCCCCGCGATGCCGCCCAGCGTGGCCGCGCCGTTGGCGGGCTGGACCCAGTTGGCGAGCAGGTAGGACAGGTCGGCCATGGGATCGCCCAGCGTGGACAGCTCCCAGTCCAGCACCGCCAGCACGCGCGTGCCGCCCGCGTCGAAAATCAGGTTGTCGATGCGGTAGTCGCCGTGGACGATGGACGTCCGCGTCTGGGGCGGCAGCGTGCGCGGCAGCCACTCGATCAGCCGCTCGGCGGCGGGCAGGTCGTCGGTCTGCGCCAGCCGGTACTGCTTGGTCCAGCGCGCCACCTGCCGCTCGAAATAGCTGCCGGGGCGGCCATAGTCGGCCAGGCCGGCGGCGGCGTAGTCGGTCTGGTGCAGCTCGGCCAGCCGGTCGACAAGCTGGTGATAGGCGGCGGTCCGCTCGGCGGGCGACAGGTCGGGCAGCGCCCCGTTCCAGTGGGTGCGCCCGCGCACCATCGCCATGACGTAGAAGGGCGCGCCGATCACGCCGTCGTCCTCGCACAGCCCATAGGGGCGCGGCACGGGGAAGCCCGTGGGGTGCAGCCCGGCGATCAGCCGGTACTCGCGCTCGACCGCGTGGGCAGAGGGCAGCAGAGGGCCGAACGGCTTGCGGCGCAGCACGTAGGAGCCCGACGCGGCGTCGATCCGGTAGGTCGGGTTGGACTGACCGCCGGGGAACTTACCGTAGGCGAGGGCGCCCTCGAAACCCTCGACATTGGCGGCCATCCACGCGCCCAGCCGGCCGGCGTCCAGGTCCGCCACCGGCTCCAGCGCCGGCTCAGGCAAGCTGCACCACCGTGCGCGTGGCATCCCCGCGCCGCAGCGTCTCGAACGCGTCGTTGATCCCCTCCAGCGGCACGCGCTCGGCGATGATCGTGTCGAGGTCGAGCAGCCCGCGCCGGTAGAAGTCCACCAGCCTGGGGATGTCCACGGGGAAATGATTGCGCCCCATCAGCGCGCCCTGAACGCTCTTGTCGGCCAGGAGGTCGAGCGCGGACAGGCCGACGCGCTCGTCCAACGGCATCATCCCCAGGATGGTGGCGGTGCCGCCGCGGCGCAGCACCTTGACCGCGGTGGCGGCCGAGCCCGGGCGGCCAACCGCCTCGACGGCGTGGTGCACGCCGCCGCGGCTCGCCTCCACCACCTGCTCGACCGCCGTGTCGGAGCCTGCGTCCACCAGGTGCGTAGCCCCCAGCTTCTGCGCGATGGCGCGCTTCTCGGGCACCGGATCGACGGCGATCACCTTGCCGGCGCCGGCGATCTTCGCCGCGTTGACCGCGGCCAGCCCTACGCCACCGCAGCCGACCACGCACACCGTCTCGCCCGGCACCACGCGCGCGGCGTTGAAGATCGCGCCCGCCCCCGTGGTGACGGCGCAGCCCAATATGGCCGCGCGGTCCAGCGGCATGTCGCGGTCGATAGCCACGCACGCGTTCTCGTGGATCAGCATCTGCTCGGCATAGGCCGACAGGTTGAGCATCTGCGCCACGGGCTTGCCGCCCATCGACAGGCGCGGGGCCGCGCCTCGGCGGCGCTTGACGCCCGGGTCGATGCACAGCGCCAGCCGCCCGGTGACGCAGTACTCGCACCGGCCGCAGAAGGCGGACAGGCAGGTGACGACGTGGTCGCCGACCTTCACCGCCGTCACGTCCTCCCCCACCGCCTCCACCACGCCCGCCGCCTCGTGGCCGGGGATGCCGGGCAGCGGATGGGGATAGGCGCCGTCGACGAAGTGCAGATCCGACCGGCAGACGCCGCACGCGTGGGTGCGCACCAGCACCTCGCGCGCGGCGGGCTTGTCCACCGCCACCTCCTCGATCGAGAGCGGCTTGCCCGCCTCGAACAGGACGGCCGCCCTCACGACGCCGCCTTCACGACAGGGCGCCCGCGCCGACGCCCGCCTCGCGCGTGTCCCCGGCCGGGTGGCGCCCGAACTCGGCGCGGGCGATGGCGCGCGCGTGCACCTCGTCCGGTCCGTCGGCGAAGCGCAGCGTTCGCATGGCGGCCCACTGGTGCGCCAGCGGGAAGTCGTCGGAAACGCCGCCGCCGCCGTGCGCCTGGATCGCGTCGTCTAGGATGCGCAGCGCCATGTTCGGCGCCTGGACCTTTATCATCGCGATCTCGAGTTGGGCGGACTTGTTGCCCGCCCGGTCCATCATGTCGGCGGCCTTGAGGCACAGCAGGCGCGTCATCTCGATGTCGATGCGCGCGCGCGCCAACCGCTCCTCCCACACCGAATACTCGGCGATGGTCCGTCCGAAGGCGACGCGCGACTGGAGCCGCTTCGCCATCGCCTCGATGCCGGTCTCGGCCACGCCGATGGTCCGCATACAGTGGTGGATGCGCCCCGGCCCCAGCCGCCCTTGCGCGATCTCGAACCCCCGCCCCTCGCCCAGCAGCACGTCCTCGACGGGGACGCGCACGTCCTTGAGCAGCACCTGGCCGTGCCCGTGCGGTGCGTGATCGTAGCCGTAGACGGACAGCATCCGCTCCACCGTCACGCCGGGCGCGTCCATGGGCACCAGCAGCATCGACTGCTGGCGGTGGCGCGATCCCTCAACGCTGGTCTTGCCCATCACGATGGCGACGCGGCAGCGCGGGTCGCCCACTCCGCTCGACCACCATTTGCGGCCGTTGAGCACGTATTCGTCGCCGTCCCGCTCGATCCGCGTCTCGATGTTGGTGGCGTCGGAGGATGCGACCGCGGGCTCGGTCATCAGGAAGGCGGACCGAATTTCGCCGTCCATCAGGGGCTTCAGCCACCGGTCCTTCTGCTTTCCGGTGCCGTAGCGGTGCAGCACCTCCATGTTGCCCGTGTCGGGGGCCGAGCAGTTGAAGCATTCCGACGCCCAGCCGATCCGCCCCATCTCCTCCGCGCACAGCGCGTATTCCAGGTTGGAGAGCTGCGTTCCCTCGAACGCGAAGCTGTCGTCGACGTGGGACTGGCCGGAATGGGGCGGCATGAAGAGGTTCCACAGGCCCGCCGCCTTGGCGCGGACCTTCACCTCCTCGATCACGGGGATCACCTTCCACCGCTCGCCCGCGTGCTCCTGCGCGTGGTAGTCGGCTTGGCGCGGCGCCACCTCGGCGCGGATGAAGTCGCGTACCCGGTCGCGGAAATAGGTCTCGCGCTCGCTCAGCGTGAAGTCCACCCGCGTCTCTCCCATACGTTGCCGCGCCGGAACCTAGACCGTACCGTGTTTTCGGTAAAGCGCGTTCGCCCGCCCGCGAATAGGGGCTATGCGCCGGCCCCACGGCTGGTAAGGTCGCCCCATGCAGGCACCGGCCACCGATGCCGCGGGGGAGGACGCAGGGACCAAGCGCTTCCGCGCCAAGCGCGAGGCGATCCTGGCCGCCGCCGCGGACGCGATCAACGAGCAGAGCGCGAAGGGCATGACCTTCGCCGACGTGGCGCGCCGCGTCGGGCTCAACACCACGTCGGTCACCTATTACTTCAAGCGCAAGGAGGACCTGGCGGCCGCTGCGTTCGAGAACACGCTGGCGCGACTGAACGAGATGCTGGACGAGGCGGCGGCCGAGCCCGATCCGGAAGCGCGCGTCCGCCGCTACCTGCGTCTCAACATGGCGCGCATCGGGCGCATCCGCGAGGGCCAAGAACGCGCCTTCGCCGTGCTCTCCGACCTGCGCGCGACGGAGGGCGAGTTGCGCCAGCGGCTGCTGGCGGGCTGGCAGCGCGTGTTCCGCCGCACGCGCGACCTGTGGGGCCCGCCCGCCACCCGCGCGGTGAAGGACCTGCACGGCGCGCGCGCGCACGTCCTGCTGGAGAACACCTTCTGGGTGCCCATCTGGATCGAGCGCTACGATCCCGACCAATGGCCCCGGGCGGAGGAGCGGCTGATGGACCTGTTCCGCCGCGGGCTGGTGGCGCCCGGCGGCGACTGGGCGCCCGCCCCCCTGGCGCTGCCGGGCAACGACGCGGTGCCGGGGCGCGACGCGTTCCTGACCGCAGCCACGCGCCTCATCAACGAGCTGGGCTATCGCGGTGCCTCGGTCCAGCGGATCGCGTCGGAACTGAACGTCACCAAGGGCAGCTTCTACCACCACCTCGACGCCAAGGACGAGCTGGTTGTCGCCTGCTACCGCCGCAGCTTCGACGCCATCGGCCACGCCCAGCGGCTGGCCGACGCGGGCGGCGGCACGCACTGGAACAGGCTGTGCGCGACGGTGGCCGCACTCCTCGACGTGCAGTTCTCCGAGCGCGCGCCGCTGCTGCGCACCACCGCGCTGTCGGGCCTGCCGCCCCAGGTGCGCGACGCCATGGTGCAGCGGTCCAACCGCATCGCGCGCCGCTACGCCGGCACCATCATGGACGGCATTGCGGAAGGCTCGATCCGCGCGGCCGACGCGCTGGTGGCCAGCCAGTCGCTGATGGCGCTCCAGAACGCGGCGTTCGACATGCGCAAATGGGCCGCCGCCATGCCGCGCGAGCGCGCGGTCGCCATGTACGCTTCCACGCTGCTGTTCGGCCTGTTCGACGACCGGGCGGCGGACTGAGAGGTCGAGCGGCGGCGCGCCGGGCCGGCAGCCGACGCGTCCCCGTCGCGTCCCCGTCGCGCAGCCGCGCCGGCAGGTCGTCCAGCTCGTTCGTCCAGTCCGTCGCGGTCGCCCGACCGCCCCGGTGCGCGATGCGATCGGAACCGATGAGCCCGAGGTCGGCGATCGCGGCGTGGGCGCGTCGTCGCTCGGCGCGACCGTTCGCGGATGCCGGCTCCGCGTTCGGGTCGGCCCGCTCGTCCGCCGGGAAGCCGTCCACCGCCTGGTCCGGACGCACCCGCGCGCGAAGAACCGCATGTCGGCCGGCGCCGGCACGCACCGTCCTACAGCGCATGACGACGGTCGATCATCGCTTCGCGCCCGGCAACGGACCGGCCTTTCCTGCCTCCCGCTCGCGGCCACGACGGCCGCTGGCAGATCAACGATCCACCCGTTCCCGCCGTCCGGATTCCCGAGCCGCCCCTGAGCGGAGATGCCGTCGCCGAGGACAGGATCTCGCCGAATCTGAGGGGGACCGCTCTCCGAGCGAAGCACGCCGTCAGCGGCCGGATGGCGGCCGACCGCACCTACTCGTCCGAACGGATCACCTTGATATCGCGATCCGCTGCCCAGCGGTGTACGTCCTCGCGCCGAAGTGCCGTCGCCATCAGCTCGGGAAACTGGTCGGGCGTACAGGCGAAGACGGGAATGTCGAGCGCGGCCACCCTGGCGGAAAGACGGGTGTCGTAGGAGGGCCGGCCGCTATCGGTGAGAGCTAGCAGCACGATCACGTTGACGCCCGACAGCACCAGCCGCGCCAGTCGGTCGACCAGCGCAGCGGCGTCGCCGCCCTCGTAAAGGTCAGTGATCAGAACGAGATGTGCCTTTCCGGGCCGCTCGATCCGGTCCTCGCAATAGGCGACCGCGCCGTTGATGTCGGTACCGCCACCGAGCTGGATGCCGAACAGGACCTCCACCGGATCGGCCAGCTCTTCGGTCAAGTCCACGACGGCGGTGTCGAAGCAGACGAGCCTGGTTGCCACTACCGGCAGCGATGCCATCACCGCCGCCAAGATCGAGGCGTAGACGACCGAACTCGCCATCGATCCCGACTGGTCAACGCAGAGGATCACTTCGTCCAGATCGACGATACGCCGCTGCTGGCGCACGAAGCCGATCAGCCGTTCGGGCACGATTGTACGGTGCTCCGGCTGGTAGTGGCCGAGGTTCGCGCGGATCGTGCGCGGCCAATCGATATCCGCGAAGCGCGGGCGGCTGGTGCGCCGCGATCGGTCGAGCGCCCCGCGAATGGCGTCCGCGGTGCGCGCCTCCAGCCGCGCCATCAGCTCGGCAACCACCTTTGCGATAACCGCGCGGGCGGTTTCCTTCGTCTTCTCAGGCATGACCCCGCGCAGCGCGACCAGGTCGGCCACCAGGCTCACGTCCGCCTCGACCGTCGCGAGGAACTCGGGCTCGAGCAGCATCTGCCGCAAGCCCTTGCGGTCGAACGCGTCCCTCTGGATCACTTGAACGATGGAGGAAGGAAAGAACTCCCGAATGTCGCCGAGCCATTTGGCGACGCGCGGCGCCGATCCGCCCAGCCCGCCCCGACCCTTTTTCCCCTGCTCGCCGTCATCGTATAGCGCCGACAACGCGTCCGACATGCGGCGGTCGGCGGCAGACAATGCGGAGGCTTCTTCATCGGACCCGTCAATGCCCAGCGCGAGTGTCCAGCGGCGGCTGCGTTCGTTCTCGTTCACCGCGACGCTCCCGTCATCAGGGCCAGCACGCGCGCCTCGTGCGCCGGCCACATCGCAGCGGCGCCAGGCAGCAGTCGATAGCGACGTGCTACGGCACCAGACCGCCCGAGGGCGGCGTCCATCAGCCGGCGGCGTTCGTTTCGATGTAGCGCTGCGAACACGCGCCGGAACAAGGGCAGATTCGCGACGAACGCTTCCTCTTCCAGGCTGGCGAGCCAAATATCGACCGCATCGCGCAAGGCGGTATCGTGGATGAGCCGCTGACCCATGCCTTCCAGAAAGCCTTCGAAGAAGCCCGCCGCCTCGGCCGACGGCGTACCCGGCGACAGCATCCGGGCGAGCAACGCGGCGGCGTTCCCGGCGGACAGCAGCTCGGCTTCGTAGAGCAGGCGCGCGGCCGCCCCTGCAACGAGGCGGGTCGCCTGTTCGTCATCGACCAGCTTCTGCAACGCCTCGTGCCAGGTCGCGGCGACGTCGGCCTCGATCTGGGCGAGTTCGATCGCACCTTCCGCCGCCAGAATCGCCCCGCGCAGCTTTCCCGCCGCCTCGCCGTCGAGGTTGCGGGCGGCATAGGGAAGCGCGAGCGCCGCCTGCACCACGATCCGCGGCATCAGCCGCGCAAGATGGTCAACCGTTCCGGCGCGCGCCTCGCCGTAGCGGAGGATGTCGGCCATCGGAGGCAGCGCGGCGAGCAGCACCTGGCAGTCGCTGGTGAGCGCCGCCCGCTGTTCCAGCAGTGCGATGCCGGCCTCCGTGGCGTGGGGCAGGTCGGCGGTCATCGCGCCACGCACCAGCGCCGCCAGAGCGCCGAGGTCGGCCTCGGCCTGCATCGCCTCGCCGAGCCGGCTGCCTGCCGCCTCGGCGATCGTCGAGCCGTGAACGAGGTTCTCGACCAGGCGGACCGCGAACTCCGGCTCCCAGGCCAGCACCCAGCGTTCGCGAAAGGTGCCGCGGCTGCGGCCGGCATCGGTCATGCGGCCCCACGGAACGTCGAGCGCCGCCAGCCGGTGGAGCAGGGTCGAGCGTGCCACCCCGCTATGGCTGCGCAGATCGAGCATCAGGGCGCGTTCCAGCGCCTCGGGCTTCAGCCGGGTCGCCTTCTGCTGGCGTTGCAGGTCCTCCAGCAAGGGCGCGAGCGGGGTGTCGTCGGGGATCGCTCCGACCGCCGATCCGATCAACAGCTCGGCCGCGATATCGTCCCACACCGCACGTTCGCCGTTGCACAGGCAGGCGATCGTCGCCTCGCGCAACTCCGCGAAGCCGGCATGGGGACGCTCGCGCAGCGCCGCGAGCGTGTGACCCAGGCGCTGCGCCTCGATCAACGAGGCGGTGGAGACGAAGTGGCCGCGTTCGCGCATCACGCTCGCGATCCGGGCCAGCCAGATCGAGTCCCGGTCGCCAGCGTGACGGGTGTCCCATAGGTGCGCGCACCAGCCGGGCGCGACCACGCCCGCGCCATAGCCGCTCGCCCGCGCCAGTCGCGGCGCGGTCCACGGCGCCCATGTCGCCTTGGTCCTGGTTCTGGATCGGCCCTTGAGCTGCTCGCGATCGGCGGACAGGCTGACCTTGGCGGCGAGGGCCGGAACGTGCCATGCGCCGCACACCACGGCGATCGGACCGCCGCTTTCCTTCGCGGCGCGCGCGATCTCCAGTCGCATATGCGCCTCGCGAGCGGCTTCGCGCTCCGAAATCGGACCCGCCTCGTTCCGCAACACGGTCATCGCATTGGCGACAGCGGCAAACACCGGTATCGAGGCCGGATTCTCCTCGATCACGTCCGCCCACCAGGACTCGCCGTCCTCATAACCCGCGGCCGCCGCCAGCGCGCCGATCGGATCGCGGCCGACAGGGTCGTCGTCGGCGACGACGTCGTCCAGGGGCGCCGCGCCGTCCTCGACGTCGCCGATCCGGGCACCGGGCCGGTCGCCGGCCGGAAGGTCAATGAAGCGGAGCGCGGCACCATGGGCCACGGCCCAGCGAACGGCCTGGTACTCGGGCGAATAGCTGGCGAAGGGAAAGAAGCTGGCGTCGGCGGGATCGTTCTCCGCATAGGTGAGAAGCGCCACCGGCGTTTTCATTCCCGGGTCGGCGAGCATCGGCAGCAGGTCCGAGGCATCGGCCGGTCCCTCGATCAGCACCGCCACGGGCCGAAGCGCGTCGAGCGCCTCCACGAGCCGGCGGGCCGAACCCGGTCCGTGGTGGCGGATGCCGAACAGCGAGACGTCCGCTGCCATCGGCTCAGATCAGGTCCGTCAGCGACGCGTAATATTCCTCGAACCCGCGGCGCTTCTTGAGCACGGTTTCCAGGTATTCACCCAGCACGGCGCGATCCTGCACCGGGTCCTTCACCACGGCGCCGATCATGTTGCTGGCCAGGGTTTCGGGTGTGAGCTCGCCGTCGTTGAAGAAGGTCGCCTGGCTGATCCCGCCGACCATGACGCCGATCGTCTCGGCGGTGGAGAGACCGCCCGAGGGCGACTTGAGCGCCACCTTGCCGTCCTCGGTCGATCCCGAGCGCAGCTCGCGAAAGATCGCAACCACGCGTGCCACTTCCTCGGCGACGTTCTTCGGCGCGGGCAGGTCGAGGCTGTGCGCCATCTCGCCGACGCGCTTGACGATGATCGCCACCTCCTCGTCAGCGCGGTCGGGTAGCGGCAGCACCACGACGTTGAACCGCCGCTTGAGCGCCGAGCTCAGCTCGTTGACACCCTTGTCGCGATTGTTGGCGGTGGCGATGATGTTGAAGCCTCGCCGGGCATAGATCGTGCCGTTCAGCTCGGGGATCGGCATCATCTTCTCGGACAGGACGGTGATCAACGTGTCCTGCACGTCGGAGCCCATGCGCGTCAGCTCCTCCAGGCGGCACAGCTTGCCCTCCTCCATCGCGCGCATCAGCGGAGTTGCGACCAGCGCTTCGCGGCTGGGCCCGTGCGCGAGCAGTTGGGCATAGTTCCAGCCGTAGCGGACCTGGTTCTCGTCGGTGCCGGCGGTGCATTGGATCACCATGGTGGAGTCGCCGGTGATCGCTGCGGCGAGATGCTCGGACACCCACGACTTGGCGGTGCCCGGCACGCCCAGCAGAAGCAGCGCGCGATCGGTGGCGAGCGTCGCCACAGCCGTCTCGATCAGTCGCCGGTCGCCGATATATTTGGGCGTCACGGCGGTGCCGTCCGCCGCCGTTCCGCCCATCAGGTAGGTGACCGTCGACTTGGGCGACAATGCCCAGCCGGGCGGCCGCCGACCGGTATCGCCCGTGGCCAGCGACGCTAGCTCGGCGGCATAGGTGTCCTCGGCGGGCAGGCGCAGCTTTTCGCTCACTCGGTGGGTCTCCTGTGTTCGAGCGCAGCGTTGAGCCGCAGCATGTCGAGCCGCGGGTCGGAGGCGATCAGCCCCGCCGCGGCGAGTTGGTCCAAGGCCTGTTTCGCCGCGGTGCGCGACGCGAGCAGGCCGAGCGAAAGCAGCTCCGACGCCTGATCGGCGGGTCTGGCATGCTCCGCCCCCAGCGCCTCGAGCAGCGCCGTGCCCGCGGGCATGCGGATCGCATCGTCGATCCCGCCGCCGCCGCCGGCGATCGTCAGCGCGGTCGCGAAGCCGGCCTGCCGGCCGCGTAGCAGGGCGATAGCGGCCCGCCGGCGCTGCCGCGGCGCCAGGCGCGGCAGCAACCCCACAAGTGCGGGGAAATCGGCGGATGCGGAGGTGGTCAGCGCCTCGGCCGCCGCGGCCACGATCGCGTCGGGGGCGGAGCGCGCCGCCATGGTCGCGAACGGCCGGTCGGCGGTCACGTCGCTCCCCCAAGGCCACGCCGTGACCAGATCCTCCGGACTCAGGCCGAGTGCCTGCGCGAACGCGTCGAGCGACAGCGCCTCAAGCAGCGCGGTGCGCCGGTTTCGCTGAGCGGCGGACTTCACCTCCCGCGGCACGATCGCACGGGTGCGCCGAAACAAGCCCTTGGTCTGGACCGGGAAGAAATCCGCCAGCTCCGCGGCACCCTCGCCACCGGTCTCGCCATGGCCGAGGCGCGCCATCAGCGAGGCGGCCAGCGCCTTCACGCGCGGGGCACGGTCGCCGGCGAGGCTCTCCAGCAGGGGGCGGTCGACGTTGGTCAGTTTCGTCGCAACGACTTCCAGCAATCGCACGCGGCGATCGGGCGTCTCGCCTGCGATCTTGCCGGCCAGGAGCTCGCTGGCGCCGGCGGGGTCCCGAAGCCGCAGCGCCGTGAAGGCCGCATGGCGCGCCGCCGGTCCGAAATCGTCCCAGCTCTCCGCGCTCAGCGTTTCCGGGGAAGACGACGGAAACCCCGAGGCTGCGGCCCAATCCTGCCATGCGGCATAGACGTCCGGCACGTCGTCCCCCTTGCCCGGCATCCAGTCGCCCGGGTGGAGCGTCCAGCCGCGCGCGTCGAGGAAGTCGAGCAGGGCGCGTCGCGGACCCGTCTCCCGCAGTCCATGGAGCAGGCGTCGCGCGCGCGGCCGCAGGGTTTCGGGCAGCGGCGGCTGCGCCAGCACCGGAATGTCGTCGCGGGTCCGGACCGCTCCCGGAGGCTCCGCGAGCGCCAGGGTGCCGACGAGATGCCCCGACAGCGCCAGGAGCCGCAGTTCGGCCTCACCGGCATCAACGCCCAGCGCATCGCGCCACCCGGTAGGTGCCGCCGAAATCGCGCTGCCGCCAATCGTCCAGCGCGTCAGCACCGGCCCGAGCGCGTCGAGGATCGCCTCAGCCACCGCCGATGCGCCCCCAGGGCGTATGCGCCGAGAGCATCTCCAATTGGCGGCCGGACCAGAGTGCGGCGGCGCGCATCAGGTCGGTTCCGGCGATCAGCCCTTCCGCTGACCCTGCCAGCGGCAGCAGCAGGGTGCCCTTGCGCGGCTGCCACCAAGGCGCCCCCGCGCGATCGAAGCCGATGCGTCCGGGAGGGAGCAGAACGGGTCGCTCGCCCGCCCAAGGTTCGATGAGCAGCGGTGCGGCCAGCGCCTCCTCCAGCGCCCCGCCCTCTGGCCAGCCGAGCGGGGCGGCATCGATCGGCGCCGGGTCACGCCGGACCAGAAGCGCCCGCAGCGGCGCCCGGGCGGGATAGAAGAGGAGCTCGCCGACGAACTGCTCGCCCGGCGTGAACACCGATCCGCGTCGCCCCGCGCTGGCCGGAAAGAAGTCGAGCAGCATCGCGAAGCGCGGACCCTCCGTGAGGTTCAGCAGCCACGTCGTCTGGGAAACCAGTCCGTCGCGTCGCGTGCTGACGCGTTCGGCGAGCACCTCCCAGGCGGCGGTCACGCGCGGGACGGCGGGGTCGGCGAGCAACGCCTCGCGGCTCTCGATCGAGGAAACAGCGCGGCGCAGCTCGCGGTCGCGCGAATCGGCGCGGAAAGCGCGGACCAGCAGTACCAGCCGCGCCAGCTCTACAACCGCGCCATGCACGCGGTCGTCGGTCGGCAGCGCGAGCAGCCGTGCGGGCAGTTCGTCGACGTGGCCCGCCAGGGCGGCTGCCTTGCCGTCCACCAGCCGCGCGCCGATCCGGCGGCATCGCGCGGTCACGTCGTCGATGAAGCCGGCGAGCCCCAGGCGGAGCTGGTCGCCGACCCACTGCTCGAGCGCTTCGAGCGCGCCGAGGATGGCGCGCTCGGTATCCTGGGCACGTTTCGCGCCGGCCGCCTCGCGTCGTGCAGTCGCCGTCGCGTCTTCGACCGGATCGGGTTCGACGGTTCGGGCGGCGTACAGGTTCTTGTCGCCGGCCGACGCGGCCGGCTTGGATGCACCGCCGGCCGACCGTCGGCGCCCGAGCCATTCGGTAACCCATCCGGGCGTCTCGGCCGGAGGAAAGGGGAGGATCGCCTCGGCATCGAGCCAGAGCAACGCGAGAACATGCTTGCACGGGAACTTGCGCGAGGGGCAGGTGCACTTGCTTCCCATGTCGCGGAGGTCGGCCATCACGCGATAAGGGTTGGCCCCCGACCCGGCGCACTCGCCCCAGACGAGGGTGGCGTCCTGGCTCGTGCCGATGCCCGACCATTTGCCAGGTCTTGCGAGACCCGCCGCAGCCTTCAGCGATGCTTGATCGGTGGCGAGCTGTTCCACCACCTTCAAGTCGATCGCCACGCCGCCCCCGAACCCTGCCGCCGGAGCGATGATAGGATGGGCCGGGGAAAGCTCAACTCGCTTGTCGCCGCAGGCCTCCCTGCGAGCGGCAGGCCTCGTCCGCCGGCTCGAACGTGAAAGAACGGCCGATCCCCGCCGATACTCGCGGTGCTCCGAACGTCCATCCGTGGGTCATTCTGGCGCCGCGCGGCTGGGTGCCGGTGGGGTTGGGCACGGCAGTTTCGCGCCTGATCGTCAGCGTTCGCCCTTCCGCGTCGACGTCGAACCGACACCGGAAGATGATCGGCGTCAGGCTGACCCGCACGGCCACGTGGCGACAGCGGCGGCCGACACACGGCGCCGCACCTCGCGGAGCCCGGACTGCACCAGGCTGATGATGACGATCCAGCTGACCGCGCCGATCACGATCCGATGGGCGTCTAGCGGTATCGGCAGCGGCAGGTCCCAGACGGCGTGCAGCGCCATCGCCGCGAACAGCACGCGTTGAAAGGTGGGCGAGCGCAGCGTGCCGACGAAGCCGGTGCCGGCCACCCGTGCTCGCCAATGGAGGCAGCCCACCATGGCGGTCCAGACGATGTGCGCGAACGGTGCCAGCAGATCGCGGACGCGCAGCACCTCCACCATCGCGTCGCCGCCGCCCTGGAGGCCGAAGACCAGCGGGTAGCCCGCCGTCTCGAACGACGCGAAGCCCGCGCCCACCGCCGCGCCGAACAGGAGGCCGTTCAGCGCATAGGAATAGCGCCGCACGTCGTAGTGGCGCGTCACGATGGCAAGCGCCGCCAGCTTGCCCAGTTCCTCGAACACGCCGGCGATGGGCGGTCCGAACAGCGTCAGGAAGCTGAGGTTCTCGAACAACAGCGTCGACAGCAGCAGCAACACCGCGGCACCCATCACGAACAGGTGCGCCACGCGCGTGATGGACACGTTGCGCGGCGTGTTCAGCTCGAAGAACAGCACCATCGTCGAGATCGGCACCGCGAACGCACCGATCAGGATGACGCCGGGCAGCAGGAGCGGGTTCACCGACGACGTCAGCGCCCAGTAGAGCGGCACGAACACCAGAAGCGTCAGCAGCAGGCAGCGGCCGAACAACCAGGGCGACGGCATCTCCGCCATGGCGGCGTCGAGCGGCGGCGTGGTGTGGCGAAAGCCGACGGAAAGGTGGCCCTCGATGTGGTCCGCGGACCGCGCGGCGAATACGCCGCCGAAGAAGGCGCGCATCGAGAAGGGCTCGATCCGTTCCAGCCCCAGCCGCTCCGTCACGGCCATGCCGATGCCGCGTTCCGGTCGGGCGGCGTCGACCGGCCGGACGCCGCCCGGTCCGCGGGCGTCGCCCGGCGTCGTGCCCTCGTCCGGCAAGTGGGACTGCTGCATGACGTAGCTTTTCCCAGGTGGAGGCGCGATCCTAGCCCCGAAGGCCGGCGGGGCAAGCCGAGCCGCGCGGCCGCCTCGTCAGGGCAGGTCGCACTTCATCTTGCCGTCGACGTAATAGGGCTTGGGCATTTCCGGATTGTCGGAGGTCTTCTCGAACACGATCTCGAAGGACGCGGCGTCGGGTTTGCCGCCGCGGTCCGTACAGGCCGCGACCAGCTCGCCCCGCACGGCGGCGACGCCGCGGGCCTCGTTCTGGCCGTCCGCGCCGTTGGTCAGGTTCACGACCTCCGCCAGTGCCGGCTGCGCGGCGATGGCCGTCATCGGGGCCGCCATTCCCGTCCAGGCCTTCTGCATTCGTCGTCTCCCGCCACGGCACCGGTCCTGCGCCCGCCCCGGCCCGCGATCCGGTCGCGCGCGGCGGACAGGCCGCTGCCGGCACCGGCGGCTGAAGCGGCGGCAGGATACGATCTTTCCCGGGTTTGTTGTGAGGGCGAAACGCTGGCGGGGGGGGCGGCGGAATGCGTTGGCCGATCGCTGCGATGATCCTCGCCGCGGCGACGCCAGCGGTGGGGCGGACGATGAAAAGGCGCAGGAAAGCGGCGACCGCTCCGTCGAGAAGAGGAACGCCTATGCAGAAGGCTATAACGCGCCGGTCAGCACCTTCGGCCTGAGCGCCCAGCTCGCGTAGTACCGAGGGCGGCAGATCGAACGCAACGGCATCGACGACAGCGTGTTCGTCCTGCCGGACTGGCTGGAGAACGGGCTGAAGAACATCCGAAAGGCGCGCGCGATCCTCGGCGCTCCGTCGGAGGTGCAGGCCGCCGCCGACCGGCCGCTGCCGGTGCTGGACCGGCTGATCCGGTCGCTGAAAGGCTTGGAAACCTACTGTCAGAGCCGCGGGCAGGTGGCGGACAACGTCACCCGCGGTCGGCGCGAACACGGCCAGGTGCCAGCCGACCTCCAGGCCGTCATCGCCGCCAACGAGGCGCTGAGCGCCGCGATCGACCGGGAGCAGGATCGCGGGGCCGAGCGCGAGATCGCCGGCCTGGAGGCGTCCGGCGACATGATCGGCTACGACAGCGCGCTGGCGCTGCACCGGGTCAAGGCGTTGCTGGCGCTGTTCGGGTCGGCGCAGGACGCGTGCGACCCGGCCCGGCTCGCGCGGGGCGACGCGCTGGTGGCCGAGATCGTCGCGGCCCTGGCCGACGGTCGCCAGAGGCTGGCGGCGGCGGACGGGAGCGACGACCGGGAAAACGGGCCGCGCAACTCCATGTTCGACAGCGCGGCCAGGCATCTGGACGGGATGGTGGGCGCGTATCGCGACCTCCGGCGCACGGGCAACCCCGTGTTCTACAACGCCGTGGTGTCGGGCTATAACGAGGCGGTGGACCGGTCCAACATGGGCACGCCGTAGCGTCGCCGGCCGCCGCCCCCCGACCGCCTCGCCGGGGTGGTCCTGGACGAAGCTGCCTTGCCGGAACCGATAGTCCTCCGCGTCGCCGTCGGCATGGATGGCAAGGGGTGCCGGCGCGACGACGTCTCCGTGGAACGCCTGTGGCGCCCGGTGAGGTACGAGGGGGGTGCACCTCGACGCCTGCGCCTCGGCACCCGAAGCCCGCGCCGGTATCGGCCGCTACATGGCGTTCCATGCTTCCGTCAGGCCGCATTCCGCACCTGGCGGCCGCACGCCCGATCGAAGATGCTTCGGCCGGCCGGCACTCGCGGCGGCGTGATCCACCGAAAGCGTCGTCTCCCTCGTCTGGTACGGGATGCTTCCCTATGGGAAGGCCGCCGAAAACGCCTTGACGCGAGCGCCGGGCCACGATCTATTCGAGTTCACGGTACGGCGCCGGAAAAACGGCATCCGACCGGTGGGGAGGATGGCATGACCGAGCGGCGTTTCCTGGCGACCTGTGCACATTCCATGCTTGCCCTGTCCGCGCTCGTCGCGGCGGGCGCGGCGCGCGCGCAGACGGCGGAGCCCGGCTCGGCCCAGGCCGCGCCGCCGCCCGGCCAGAGCGGCGCGGGGCCGGCGGGGACGCAGGACCAGGGCGCCTCCCCCTCCGGCGCGCTGGACGGCGCCGGGGCCGACCAGGGCGCGCGAAACACACGGGACGGGGGCGCGGGGGACGGAACCCAGGTCGGCGACATCGTGGTGACGGCGCAGGGCCGCGTGCAGGCGCTGGCCGACGTGCCCGTCGCCATCAGCGCCGTCACGTCGGAAAGCCTGGCGCTGTCGGGCGCGAACGACATCCGCCAGCTGAACCAGCTGGCGCCCTCGCTCTTGGTGTCCTCCACGGGCAACGAGGCCAACGGGTCCCCCCGCATCCGCGGCATCGGCACGGTGGGCGACAATCCGGGCCTGGAAAGCTCGGTGGTGGTGTTCGTGGACGGCGTGTACCGTTCCCGCGCGGGCATCGGCCTGAACGAGCTGGGTGAGATCGAGCGGATCGAGGTGCTGCGGGGGCCGCAGGGGACGCTGGGCGGGCGCAATTCGTCCGCCGGCCTGATCTCGGTGGTCAGCAAGGCGCCGTCCTTCGAGTTCGGCGGCACGGGCGAGGCGACCTACGGCAACTACGACTTCGTTCGGCTGGCGGGCGGCGTGACCGGGCCCGTGGTCAAGGACGTGCTGGCCGCCCGGCTGGACGGCGTCTACGTGAAGCGCGACGGCTTCTACCGCGACCCCACCAACGACACGCGCATCAACGACCGCGACCGGTATTTCCTGCGCGGCCAGCTGTTGTTCCGGCCGACGCAGGACGTGAGCTTCCGCCTGATCGGTGACTACACCAAGCGTCAGGAACAGTGCTGCGCCGCGATCTACGTGGGTCCCACCGTGAACCCGGCCATCGGCAACCTGAACACCCCGGCCACGCCGCTGACCACGGGGCTGGCGGGCGGCAACAACATCGTCAACGTGCTGCGCGACCTGGGTCAGGACGTGGGCGCGTTCAACCGCGGCTACGACCGCACCGTGTCAGTCAGCCGCACGCGCCAGTACGGCGGCGACACGCAGGACTGGGGCGTGTCGGGCCAGCTGGACTGGAGCTTCGGCACCACCAACCTGACGTCCATCACCGCGTACCGCGACTATTACAACGAGCAGGGGTCGGACACCGACTACAGCTCGGTGGACATCCTCTACAACGCGGCCGACGGCAACAACCGGCGCGCGTTCCGAACGTTCACGCAGGAGGTTCGGCTGAACGGCAAAATCGGCGATACGGTGGACTGGCTGGTGGGCGGCTTCTACGCCGACGAGCGTTTCCGGGGGCGGGCCAACCTGCGCTTCGGGTCGCAGTACGGGCGGTTCGCGACGTGCCGCATCATCTCGGGCGGCGGGCTGGCGGGGCTCTACGCGCCGGGCAGCCCCGGCTGCGTCGCGCCGGGCGTGGGACCCGCCACGCTGGCGGCGGCGGGCGGCGCGGACGTGGCCGCGGGCTTCCAGACGCTGGAGGGGATCAACGACCGCGGGTCGACCGTCGACCGATACCGCCAGAACAGCCGGAGCTGGGCCGCCTTCACGCACAACATCATCCACCTGACCGATCGTTTCGACGTGACGCTGGGCCTGCGCTACACCAACGAGCGCAAGCGGTTCGGCGCGACCTTCGGCAACGACAACACGGGGTGTCAGACACTTCAGAACACGCTGACCGACGAGGCCAACATCACCGCCGCCCAGATCGCGGCGACGCCCGCGCTCGCCACGCGCCGCGCGCTGGCCCAGGCTCTGATCGGGCTGGGCTGCCAGGGCAACTCGACGGCCGAGCTGAACGGCGTCTCCATCGCGGACCGCCGGTCGGAGGACCAGTTCACCGGCACCGCCGTCGCCTCGTGGAAGCCGATCGACGACCTACTCCTCTACGGCTCCTACTCACGCGGGTACAAGGCGGGCGGCTTCAACTTCGACCGTTCGGCGCTCAAGCTCCCGCTCCAGCCCAATGCGGCGGGCCAGATCACCACCACCTTCGCGGCGGTGGGCGGCGCGCAGGCGCTGGTGGGCGCGCTCCAGTTCGACGCGGAGACGGTGGACGCCTACGAGCTGGGCGCGAAATACGCCACGGGACCGCTGACGCTGACGGTGGCGGGGTTCCGACAGGACTTCAGCAACTTCCAGCTCAATACCTACGACGGCACGGTGTTCATCGTTCAGAACGTAGGCGGGTGCAGCAGCTCGCTGAACGGCGCGGACCGCGATCAGAACCGCTTCCCCGCCGCGCCCAACTACAACGCCGCCGCCTTTACCACCGGCGCGTGCGCCGCGGGCGACGTGGGCCGGGGCGTGCGGTCGCAGGGCGTGGAGCTGGAGGCGACGCTGGTGCCCGCGCGCGACTTCCGCTTCAACGCCGGCCTCACCTATGCCGAGACGACGTACCGCGCGAACCTGGTGGGCAACGACGCGGGCGCGCCGCTCAACCCAGCGCTGCGCCGGCTGCCGGGCCGGCAGCTTTCCAACGCGCCGCGCACGGTGGTGACGACGTCCGCCGCCTGGACGCCGCCGCTGGGCGGGGGCGGGCTGTCCGCGCTGTTCTACGTCGACAGCCGCCTGACGGGCGACTTCAACACTGGGTCCGACCTGTTCCCGCAGAAGGAGCAGGACGGGTTCGTGCTGGTCAACGCGCGCGTCGGCCTGCGCGGACCGGACGAGAATTGGTCGCTGGAGTTCTGGGGCCAGAATCTGCTCAACAAGGACTACGCCCAGGTGGCGTTCAACTCACCCTTCCAGGAGGGCGCCGCGACCGCCGCGTTCCAGGATCCGCAATATCCGGGCGGGCGCCAGCTCTTCTCCCAGTTCCTGGCCGAGCCCCGGACCTACGGCGTGACGGTGCGGGGCAAGCTCTGACCTCCGCCGCCGCCCCCGGGACCGTTCCCGCCCGCCCGGCGGGGACGGTGCCTCCGCGGCGCGCGCTGACGCTGGCGCTGCTGACGGCGGCCTATTTCTTCAGCTACATGGACCGGCAGATCCTGGCGATCCTCCAGGAGATGATCCGCCGCGACCTGTCGCTCACCGACACGCAGCTGGGGCTGCTGGCCGGGCTGGCCTTCGCGGTATTCTACGCGACGCTGGGCCTGCCCGTTGCAAGGATGGCGGACCGGGGCAGCCGCGTGAACATCATCGCGGTGGCGCTCGCGCTGTGGAGCGCGATGACGGCACTGTGCGGGCTGGCGCAGAATTTCGCGCAGCTCCTGGCCGCGCGCGTGGGCGTGGGCATCGGCGAAGCGGGGTCGAGCCCGCCCAGCCACTCCATCATCGCCGACCTCTATCCCCCGGAGAAGCGGGCGGGTGCCATGGGCATCTATTCGCTGGGCGTGGTGCTGGGCTCGGCACTGGGCACGATCATCGGCGGCGGCGTGGCGGCGGCGTACGGCTGGCGCGCGGCGATGTTCGCCGTCGGCCTGCCCGGCGTGGCGCTGGCGGTGGCGGTGAAGCTGCTGATCCCCGAACCCCGGCGGGGCGGGGCCGACGGTGCGACCGCGACGTCGGGGCCCATGCCGCCGATGGGCGACGGCTTCCGCAGCCTGTGGCGCGACCGGGCGGCGGTTCACCTAGTGATGGGCGTCACCGTCACGTCGCTGATCGGTTACGGCCACACCGCGTTCGGCCCCAGCTTCCTGCAGCGCTCGCTCGGCCTATCAGTCACGCAGGTGGCGCTGTGGGTGGCACCCGTGGCCGCGATCATGGGCACGGCGTCGGCGCTCGGCGGCGGGTGGCTGGCGAACCGACTGGCGGCGCGGCGCGGCGTCCACGCGCAGAGTTGGCTGGTGCTGGCGATGAAGGCGCTGGGCCTGCCGCTGACCTTTCTCTTCTACGCGCTGGACGACGCGTGGGCGGCGGTGCCGGTCTACTGGGCGTCGCTGCTGCTGACACAGAGCTATCTCGGCCCGAGCTTCGCGATGATCCAGGGGCTGGCGCCGGTCCGGATGCGCGCCCTGTGGGCGGCGATCACGCTGCTGGTCATCAACCTGATCGGGTTGGGGCTGGGGCCGACGCTGGTGGGGGCGGTGAGCGACGCGCTGCGCCCCGCCCACGGCGAGGAGTCGCTGCGCTACGCCATGCTCTGCCTGGGCGCGCTGACGCCGCTGGCGCTGTGGCACTATTGGCGCGCAGGCGCGATCCTGCGCGCGCGTGAGCAGGCGGTGTAGGCGCGGCGTCTACCGGCTGGACCCCAGAGCCCGTCATGAATCTGCGGTGATTGCGGCAGTCTGCCTCGGCCAACAATCGCTCCTGCCTGCGCGGGATCGCATCGCCACCGCTCCGATAGGCCGGGAGCGCGGGCGGCACGGCACCGATCCGGCTCTTGAACCGTTCGGCTCTGGTACGGCTTCAGGACCCCCGCATGACCGACGATCCCCGTTTCAAGCACCCCACCAGCTTCCCGGACGAACCCACACAGCCGCGCCCCGGCCTGGAATCCGCGATGCGGACCAAACCCGATCACGGCGAGGAGAGCTATGTCGGAAAGGGGCTGTTGAAGGGCAAGGTCGCGCTCATCACCGGCGGGGACTCCGGGATCGGCCGCGCGGTCGCCATCGCCTACGCGCGCGAGGGAGCGGACGTCGCCCTGTCCTACCTGGTCGAGGAAGAGGGGGACGCGCGGGAAACGCTCGCCTGGGTGGAGAAGGCCGGCCGCCGATGCCTGCTGTTGCCCGGCGACCTGCGCGACCGCGACCACTGCGCCGCCCTGGTGTCGCGCACGGTGGAGGAGCTCGGCGCGCTCGACGTGCTGGTCAACAACGCCGCCGCCCAGACGATGAACGACGACCTGGACAGCATCGACGACGCGGAGATGGAGGGGGCCTTCGCGACCAATGTACTCGCGATGATCCGGCTGACCAAGGCGGCCGTGCCCCACATGAAGCCCGGCGGCGCCATCGTGAACACGTCGAGCGAGCAGGCCAGGATCGCGAACAAGGCGATGGTCGTCTACGCCGCCACCAAGGGCGCCGTGTCCACGCTGACGGTCGGCCTCTCGAACCTGCTGGCGCCCAAGGGCATACGCGTCAACGCGGTGGCGCCTGGCCCCGTATGGGCGCCGATCCAGCCCATCGCCAAGTCGCCGGACGAGTTGGAGACGCTGGGCCAGGATACGCCGCTGGGCCGCGCGGGCCAGCCGGCCGAACTGGCGCCCGCCTACGTGCTGCTCGCGTCGGGCGAGGGGAGCTACGTGACGGGTTCGGTCGTGGCCGTGACGGGCGGCGTGCCGATCTGACGCGAGCCGGCTGCGTACCGGTGCGCGGCGCACTCCACTTCGTGGCCTTCCGGGGTGACGAGTACGCCCGCGCGGTGCGTATGTTCGGGCAGCCGGACTTCACCCACCTGGGCTGGGACAAGTGGGCGCGGGCCGAGGTGATGCCCGGCGACACCGCCGTGTTCGCCCGCGGCACGTTCGACGACGAACCCGCGCCCCGCAGCTATCCCGACTTGACGTCGGGATGAGCCACGATCCCGGTTCGGATCGACCGAGCAGCTTCCGGGCCGTGCCGCACGCCGCGATCCACCGCTCCCCTCGCCGAGGCGTGTCGGATCTCGATAGGTCGGCACATCGGACACCCCCGCACTTCGACATCCGTCCTATTGCGGGACACCGGCGATACTGCCGCCACGGCACCATATGACGGCTGAAACGTCCGTATCGGATGAACATCGCCATCGACAGAAGGACATCCCAGCCGTGGCGGGTCGGGGATTTCTTGTTCGTCCGCGCGACGGACGAGGACGGTGACCCGATTATTGTCCAGATGGATGTCTCCGCCTGGCGGACCATGACCGAGGAGTGGCCGCGCGATCCGCTGGCCGGCGTCGAGGCGCTTGCGACCCGCGGCCACTGGATCGATTTCGGAGAAGATCGCGTTTGGCGGATCGACTTCGTGTGATATGAGTTTCACCTACTCGTTAATAGTCATGGAACCGTTTGCTGCGGCGCTTGTTTGGCGTCCGTGTCTCAGCGTGCCTCCCTGACATTGTCGGATTACGATCTCGGTCGCGATCACAGCTTCAGGAGCGAGCATCATCGTGCCGCCGTCGCCGCGGCGGATGTATGCCTTCGAATCGATCGCCATCCGTCGGCTCACCGACGCGTCGGGCGGGAGATGCGTTTCGCGGCGGTCGATCAGGTGGGAACCCCGGTGGTCGTGACGTTCGACGCGTCCGCCTGGGGACGGTTGCAATGCGACGCCGTGACCGATCCGATCAGCGACCTGGAACAGTTCGCCTTGACCGGCGGATGGGACGGCACGGGTGACTCGCGGGTCTGGCGGGTCATCATCATCTGACGGTGCGAGGCGGGCGCGTGGCCTATTCCCACTCGATGGTGCCGGGCGGCTTGCTGGTGTAGTCGTACACCACGCGATTGACGCCGCGTACCTCGTTCACGATCCGGGTCGATACCCGCGCCAGGAATCCCCCCGGGAACTCGAACGCTTCGGCCGTCATGCCGTCCACCGACGTGACCGCGCGCAGGCCCAGCACGCTCTCGTACGTACGCGCGTCGCCCATCACGCCCACCGTGTTGACGGGCAGCAGCACCGCGAACGCTTGCCAGATCGCGTCGTACAGGCCGGCGGCGCGTATCTCCTGGAGATAGATCGCGTCGGCGCGGCGCAGGATGTCCGCCCGCTCGCGCGTGACCTCGCCTGGGATGCGGATGGCCAGGCCGGGTCCCGGAAAGGGATGTCGCCCCACGAACGCCTGCGGCAACCCCAGTTCACGGCCCAGCGCGCGCACCTCGTCCTTGAACAGTTCGCGCAGGGGTTCCACCAGCTTCATCTTCATGCGCTCGGGCAAGCCGCCGACATTGTGATGGCTCTTGATCGTCACGGACGGCCCGCCGGTGAAGCTGACGCTCTCGATCACGTCGGGATAGAGCGTGCCCTGGGCCAGGAAGTCGGCACCGCCAATGCGCGCCGCCTCCCGGTCGAACACGTCGATGAAGGTGGCGCCGATGAACTTGCGCTTGGCCTCCGGGTCGGTGACGCCGGCCAACCCCTCCAGGAGGCGCTCGCCGGCGTCCACGTGAACCAGCGGGATGTTGTAGGCCCCGCGGAACAGCGAGACGACCTCCTCCGCCTCGCCTGCGCGCAGCAGGCCGTGATCCACGAACACGCAGGTCAGCTGCTCACCGATCGCCTCGTGGATCAACACGGCGGCCACCGCCGAATCGACGCCGCCCGACAAGCCGCAGATCACGCGGCCGGTCCCCACCTGAGCGCGGATGTCGGCGATCTTGGCCGCGCGGAACTCCGCCATCGTCCAGTCGCCCGCCAAGCCACAGACGTGTCGCGCGAAGTTGGCGATCAGCCGCGCTCCGTCGGGCGTGTGCGCGACTTCCGGGTGGAACTGGGTGGTGTAGAGCCGCCGCTCCTCGTCGCTGGCCACCGCGAATGGGGCGCCGGGCGAGCGCGCCTTCACCGTGAAGCCGTCCGGCAGCCGCTCCACCCGGTCGCCGTGGCTCATCCATACCCGGTGCCGCTCGCCGACCGACCAAAGGCCGTCGAACAGCGCGCTCTCCTCGACGACCTCGACCGTGGCGTCGCCGAACTCGCGGTGGTCACCCGCCAGCACCTCGCCGCCCAGCTCGGCGCAGATCGTCTGCTGGCCGTAGCATATGCCAAGCACCGGCAGGCCCGATGCCAGCAACGCCGCCGGCGCGCGGGGGCTTTCCGCGCTGGTGACGGAGGCGGGGCCGCCCGACAGGATCACGCCCTTCGGCGCCAGCCGCTCCATCGCGGCCTCGGCGGCGTGGAAGGGCACCACCTCCGAATAGACGCCGGCCTCGCGCACGCGGCGCGCGATGAGCTGGGTCACTTGGCTGCCGAAATCTACGATGAGAATGGTGTCGGGATGCTGCATGGCGGTGCCCTAGCCCCGGCGAAAGCCGGGAGCTAGGGCCGCCACGCCGCATCCCGACACCGGCAGGCGGGG